>OWIP01000002.1_pt1 | contig 278887 bp, 238 predicted proteins | sample 1732581 | NCBI WGS metagenome assembly OWIP01 (sample SAMN05065731, study PRJEB22554) | human gut metagenome | biome: ENVO:2100002; feature: ENVO:00000062; material: ENVO:00002003 | host: Homo sapiens | place: USA
AACCAGGAAAGGCAGGACCAGAATCTGCAGTGTTACCATTACACCATATCCCAATGTTTGCAAAGTCGGAACTCTATCGCAATAAAAAACATCCCTCTTGATAAGAAGAATGTCGCTCAAAGTTGGGATACCCGGACTCGAACCAGGAAAGGCAGGACCAGAATCTGCAGTGTTACCATTACACCATATCCCAATATGTTATTGCAACTTGTTCCCTTATTGCGAGTGCAAAGTTACGAATAATTTTTAGAACGGCAATATTTTTCGCTGATTTTTTTTAATAAAATCTAATAAAAAGCCATTTTCCGTGGTTTTAAGTCGTTTTTCGGATAAATCGCTGTATCTTTGTACGGCTTAAAAAGCAGGTATATAAATGTAGTCACATTAAATAATATATACATTATATAATATACACTGAAAATATACATCAGAATATATCATTAAACAAGGACAATAGTAAATGGAAATTAAAGACAAGTTGGTTGAAGCCATCGTAAAAGGTATTCAAGAGAAGAAAGGACAGGACATCACAATCGCCGACCTCCGTGGTATCGACGGCAATATAGCAAGCTACTTCGTAATCTGTCAGGGCAACTCGCCCTCGCAGGTGGAGGCTATCGCCGACTCTGTATGCGAGACGGCACGCATCGAGGCTGGCGAAAAGCCGGTACATACAGTCGGTCTGCCGCAGGCTTACTGGGTGGCAATGGACTACGTGGAGGTTATCGTGCACATCTTCATACCCGAAGCACGCGACTACTATAACCTTGAGAACCTCTGGGAGGACGCTAAGGTTACGAATATTCCGAATCTCGATTAATAGTTAGGTTAATATGAACACAAACAATAATCCATCTGGCGATAACAACCAGCCGAAGATGCCTAAGTTCAACATGAACTGGATCTACACGATTATCATCGTGATGCTGGCTTTGCTGTTCTTCACAGATGGCGGCAAGGGCTTCTTCGACGGCGGTGCTGCTGGTCAGGAAGCTACGTACACCAAGTTTCAGGTGTATGTCGACAAGGGCTATGCACGCAGTGTGGTTGTGAACAAGGACAACGGAACGCTGCGTATGTACGTGCGTCCGGACAAAATCCGCGACGTGTTCGGCAAGTCGGCGCAGCAGGTTGGTCAGAAACCGTATGTAGAAGTTACATACGGCTCGGTTGACGGCGTAGACAACTATCTCTCTTCTGCAATGAAGAGAGGCAAGATACTCGATTTCAGCTATGAGAAGGACTCCAACTCCGGACTCATGACGCTGTTCTACACCTTCGGTCCGATTATCTTCTTCGTCTTCTTGTGGCTCTTCATGATGCGCCGCATGGGCGGCGGCGGAGCTGGTGGCGGAGTTTTCAACGTCGGCAAGTCGAAGGCGCAGATGTATGAGAAGGGCAACGACCTCGGCATCACGTTCAAGGACGTAGCGGGTCAGGTTGGCGCAAAGCAGGAGGTGCAGGAGATTGTCGACTTCCTCAAGCAGCCGCAGAAGTATACCGAACTTGGTGGTAAGATTCCTAAGGGAGCACTTCTTGTAGGCCCTCCGGGCACCGGTAAGACATTGCTCGCAAAGGCTGTGGCAGGCGAAGCAGGCGTTCCGTTCTTCTCTATGAGCGGTTCCGACTTCGTGGAGATGTTCGTCGGCGTGGGTGCAAGTCGTGTCCGCGACCTCTTCCGTCAGGCAAAGGAGAAGGCTCCGTGCATTATCTTCATCGACGAGATCGACGCCGTAGGTCGTGCACGTAGCAAGAATCCGGCAATGGGCGGCAACGATGAGCGCGAGAATACGCTTAACGCTTTGCTTACAGAGATGGACGGTTTCGGCACAAACAGCGGTGTTATCATCCTCGCTGCCACCAACCGTGCCGATATGCTCGACAAGGCATTGCTTCGTGCCGGACGTTTCGACCGTCAGATTACGGTCGATCTGCCCGACCTTACAGAGCGTAAGGAGATATTCCAGGTGCATCTGAGAAAGGTGAAGATAGACGAGACGGTGGACATCGACTTTCTCTCGCGTCAGACGCCGGGCTTCTCGGGTGCAGATATCGCCAATGTGTGCAACGAGGCGGCGCTTATCGCCGCACGCCATAATAGCAACAAGGTAGGCAAGCAGGACTTCCTCGACGCAGTAGACCGCATCATCGGCGGTCTGGAGAAGAAGACAAAGGTAATGACTGAGTCTGAGAAGCGCACAATAGCGCTACATGAGGCTGGTCACGCTACCGTTTCTTGGTTCTGCGAGCACGCCAATCCGCTCGTTAAGGTGAGCATCGTGCCGCGTGGCAGAGCGCTCGGAGCAGCTTGGTATCTGCCCGAAGAGCGTCAGATCACAACAAAGGAGCAGATGCTCGACGAGATGTGTGCACTGCTTGGCGGTCGTGCTGCCGAAGAACTCTTCACCGGACACATTTCTACCGGCGCTATGAACGACCTCGAACGCGCTACAAAGTCGGCTTTCGGCATGGTTGCCTACGCCGGCATGAGCGATCGTCTGCCGAATATCTGCTACTACAACAACCAGGAGTATCAGTTCCAGCGTCCTTACTCGGAGACAACGGCTAAGATCATCGACGACGAGGTGCTGAAGATGGTGAACGACGAGTATGCACGTGCCAAGGCTTTGCTCAAGGAGCACGCTGCGGGTCACAACGAACTCGCCGAACTCCTCATGACTCGTGAGGTAATCTTTGCAGAGGACGTGGAGCGCATCTTCGGAAAGCGTCCGTGGGTGAGTCGTTCTGAGGAAATCATCGACGACAACACACCGAAACTTGAGGATATGCCGGAGGCTGTGCGTCAGGCGCAGAAAGAACACGAGGAATCGTTGGCGAAGCAGGCAGCACTTCCTACAGACAAGTCTGAAAATACTGATGCTGAATCTGTAGAAAAGCCGGTTGATGCAGCGGAAAATGCAGCTGACGACGCAGCAGAACAGACAGAAAACAAATAAACGTAAGCATTATGAGCGATAAAATGAAAAACTTCATTGTACGTGCCATCACCGGTGTGCTCTTCGTAGCAGCCATTGTCACGTGTTTCTTGCGTCCGGAGGCGATGATACTTCTGTTCGCATTGGTCACCGGACTCACTATCTGGGAGTTTACGGGCATTGTGAACGACATAGAAGGCGTCACAACGAACCGTCTCATCACCACCGTTGCCGGCGTGTACTTGTTCTTCAGTATCGCTGGCTATTGCTCGGGCATCGTTCCGTCGGCAGTATTCATTCCTTACTTGCTTACTATCGTCTATCTGTTCATCGCCGAACTCTACACAAAGGCGCCGAATCCGATAAACAACTGGGCGTATACAATGCTTGCGCAGATGTATATTGCATTGCCGTTGTCTACAATCAACGTACTCGCATTCCGTGCGGGTGCAGACGGCGTGGTTTACAACTATCTGTTGCCGCTTAGCGTGTTTGTTTTCCTTTGGACAAACGACACTGGCGCTTACCTCAGCGGTTCGCTCTTCGGCAAGCACAAACTCTTCCCGCGTGTTAGTCCGGGCAAGAGTTGGGAAGGAAGTATCGGAGGCGGCATCCTTGTACTCGCTGTTGCAGCAGGCGTTGGTCTCTACGAGACATCTTCTCTGCACAACGGCGCTGCGGAACTGGCCCTCAGCATACCGCAGTGGATGGGCTTGGGTCTCGTGGTTGTGTTCTTCGGCACATGGGGCGACCTTGTTGAGTCGCTCTTCAAGCGCACCATCGGCATCAAGGATTCTGGCAACATCCTGCCCGGTCACGGCGGAATGCTCGACCGTTTCGACTCTTCGCTGATGGCGTTCCCCGCAGCGGTAGTCTATCTTTACACACTCACGATTTTCTAATTCAGCATTTGCGAGTAATAAAACCAACATTTGCGAGTAGTCTGAAATTAGAATATACGATTTAATAGAAATGTAAATTAAATCGCCCGATCGTCATTCGTCGCAATGATGGTCGGGCTGTTTTGTTGTGTATCGCTTGTCTGTATCACAAAAAAATAGTAGATTTGCATTATGAACCGAACATTCCATCATAACGTCAGCCTGCAGGGCATAGCCACGATAGTGTTGTTGGCAGTTGTAGCTTTGTGGTGTTTTCTTGTGCGCAGCGGCATAACCCCTGCGTTAGGCTTCGTGTGTCTGTTGCTTGGTGCGGCAGGTGTCGACCGCTTGGTACACACCACATACACATTCACCGCAGACGGCAACCTCGTGATTGTACGTGGCAGTCTTGGCAAGAGCACAACTATTGCCGTCAACGAGATAATAGCGGCACGTGCGGTGCGCGGCACGCTGTTCACGGCGCGCCACATCGTGATAGAATACGGTTGCGGAAAGATAACTTATGCACAGCCGCAGCAGACAAAAGAATTCATCGAAGAAATACGTCGCAGACAAAAAATAACAAGCATTTAAGGCTATATAAACAGACAGTTAAGGCTATATGAAATCAGTCATAAAAGGCTATATATGTATAAACAAGCATGAAAGACTATATTTATAAATATGTATTGACTCTCGTGGCGTTCCTCTTCGCATCAGGAGCAACGGCACAGACAGATATTGAGTTTGACGAAGACGACAGTTCGGCGGTAGCCGACACGCTGATGCCCGACACGTTCAAGGTGACGGAGCAGGCTTTGCCGTGGAATATTGCTGTGGCAAAACACTTGGACAATCTGCTTCAGCATGATATGTTCGAGACAAGTACAGTCGGAATGATGGTTTACGACCTCGATGCCGACTCGGTGCTCTACAGTCACAACGCGCGTCTGCTTCTGCGCCCGGCGTCTACGATGAAACTCGTCACGGCGATAGCAGCCATCGACCGTTTGGGCGGCAGCTATCAGTTCAAGACCGAGCTGTGCTACACCGGCGAGGTGAGCGACCGCACGCTTACGGGCGACATCTACTGTGTGGGCGGCTTCGACCCGCGCTTCAACTCCGACGACATGCGCGCCTTCGTCGAAGCAATCCACAAGATGGGCGTCGACACCATTCGCGGCAATATCTACGCCGACAAGTCGATGAAAGACGCCGACCAGTTCGGCGCCGGATGGTGCTGGGACGACGACAGCCCCGTGCTCTCGCCGCTGCTCATCAGTAGGAAAGACGCGTTCGTAGAGCGCTTTGTGAGCAACCTGCTTGCCGACAACATCGTTTTTGAAGGCAAGGCAGGCGAGGCGCAGCGCCCCGGCGACGCTTTTTGCATCTGTCGCCGCTTCCACACCATCGACCAGATACTGATGCGCATGATGAAGAAGAGCGACAACCTCTACGCCGAGTCGATGTTCTACCAGTTGGCAGCGTCTACCGGCACAAAGCATGCGTCGGCAAAGCAAGCTCGCGGCATAATAAACAAGCTGATATCGAAGGTGGGGCTTAACCCGAAACGCTACGAGATAGCCGACGGCAGCGGACTCTCGCTCTACAACTATCTCTCGGCTGAACTCGAAGTGCAACTTCTGCGCTATGCGTTCCGCAACAACAACATCTACATGCACCTGCGCCCGTCTCTGCCCATCGCCGGCGAGGACGGAACGCTGCGCAAGCGCATGAAGGGCGTGTTCACCGCCGGCAACGTACACGCCAAGACCGGCACCGTGCAGGGCGTATCGTCGCTTGCCGGCTATTGCACGGCAGCCAACGGACACCACCTCGCATTCTCCATCATCAACCAGGGCATACAGCACCACAGCAATGGTCGCGCTTTCCAGGACCGTGTCTGCACCGTGCTGTGCCAGCCGTAGCTTTTTTAAAAAAGGAAACCGAAGTGTACGCTATAAACTATAAGACACTCATTGTGCAGGCGCTCGGCTTTGAGCCTACCGCCGACCAGCAGCACGCCATCGACACCTTCGCCGAGTTTCTCGCTGACCGTGACGACCATGTGGCAATGCTGTTGCGCGGTTCGGCAGGTACGGGTAAGACGACGCTCTCCGGCGCCATAGTGCGCACGATGCTCGCGTTGAAGCAGCGCGTTGTTCTGCTTGCGCCGACGGGTCGTGCCGCGAAAGTGTTCGCCTTGAACTCAGGCGTGCAGGCTTCCACCATCCACCGCCGCATCTACCGCCAGCAGTCGCTCGGCGGTTCGTTCTCGCTTGCACCGAACATGATGACCGACACGCTGTTTCTCGTCGACGAGTCGTCGATGATAGCCAACGAAGGCTTGCGCGAGTCGGTGTTCGGCACGGGCTGTCTGCTCGACGACCTCGTGCAGTTCGTCTATTCGGGGCGCAACTGCCGACTGGTGCTCATCGGCGACAAGGCGCAGCTGCCGCCGGTAGGCGAGGAGGAGTCGCCGGCTCTCTCCTCAGCGTTCATCTCCGGCTACGGACTCACCGTCTACGAAAGCGACCTGCGCGAGGTGTTGCGCCAGAGCCAGCAGTCGGGCATACTCTACAACGCCACGGTGATACGCCAGATGATTACGCACGACGAGGCGACCGCCCTGCCCAAGATACGCTTCAGCGGCTTCCCCGACATCGTATGCGTGCCCGGCGACGAACTCATCGAGACGCTCGCTACGAGCTATTCGCAGGTGGGCATGGACGAGACGATGGTGGTGACGCGCTCCAACAAGCGTGCAAACATATACAATCAGGGCATACGCAACCAAGTGCTTTGGCGCGAGGAGGAACTCACGTCGGGCGACTGGCTCATGGTGGTGAAGAACAGCTACTACTGGACCGAGCAGAAGAAGGCGGAAGACACGTCGGCACCGGCATTCATAGCCAACGGCGACCGTGCCGTGATACAGCGCGTGCGCAACCGCCGCGACCTCTACGGCTTCCACTTTGTCGACCTCTGGCTGCAGTTCCCCGACTACGACAACTACGAGTTGCAGGTGACGGCGCTCACCGACACGCTCGCCACAGAGGCGCCAGCGCTCACACGCGAGCAGAGTCAGCAACTCTTCGACGAGGTGATGGCAGACTACGCAGATGTGCGCACCAAGCCCGAACGCTACAAGCGTCTGAAAGCCGATCCCTACTACAATGCGTTGCAGATAAAGTACGCCTATGCCGTTACGTGCCATAAGGCGCAGGGCGGACAGTGGGCGCACGTCTACGTAGACCAAGGCTATATGACAGACGAAATGCTCACGCCCGACTATATCCACTGGCTCTACACCGCCTTTACGCGCGCCACGGAGAAACTCTTCCTCGTCAATTGGCCTAAGACGCAGACGGAAGAGTAGCGGTTGTAGTCATTTTTTTTATATACCTCGAAAAAACACAACTTTTTCTGTAGCAAACTCCACCTTTTGTGCGTCTAAAGAGCAGAAAAAGTAATAAACAACAAGTATATGAACACAACAGAGCAACAATTCTCGCAGCTTGTGAGAGACAACCGTAGCACGATATACGCCGTGTGCTACATGTTCTCCAACGATGCCGACGAGGTGGCAGACCTCTTTCAGGAGGTGCTTGTCAAGTTGTGGAACGGATATGAGTCGTTCCACGGCAAGAGCGACGTCAAGACATGGATATACCGTGTCACCCTCAACACCTGCATCACCATCGATCGCAAGAAGCGAAGCCGCCGGAAAGCCTTGCTGTCAATGGATGTCGACTATTTCAACAGTGAGGAGAAGTCAACCGCCCAAGTGCGTATGCTGCACGAGCGTATAGCCCGACTGCAGCCGCTCGACAGAGCCGTCGTTCTGCTCTGGCTCGAGCAGATCAGCTACGACGAGATAGGCGACATCGTGGGACTGAGCGCAAAGAACGTCTCTGTGCGTCTGGCGCGAATAAGAGTGCAACTGAAGAGTATGTCAAACGAATAAAAACAAGACCATTATGGAGAACAATAATCAAAACACCGAACTCGAGCTCATGCGCTCGCAGATGGAAGACTTCAAGGCGCAGCTCGACAAGCAGAAGATAGTGAACGAGAAGATGATTATAGGCTCGATGAAGAAGAGCATGTCGTGGATAAAGCGCTTCGTCTACTTCGAGTGCTGCCTCGTGCCGATCATCGCCGTGTCGTGGTTCGCTATCAAGGAGTACGCCCTCCTCTCGTGGCTCAACTACGCCTTCCTCATGACTATGATTATAGTAAGCGTCATAGCCGACTACCGCATCAACGTTTCGGCTATCAGCGACGCCGACTACAGTCGCAACAACCTCCTCACTACCATCAAGAAGCTCACACGCATGAAGCGTCTGCGCTCTATAGAAATGATGATTGAGGTGCCGGCATTAGTTGTCTGGCTCTTGTGGAGCGGCATAGAGGTGTGGATGTACATGCCAGCCGACGCACCCGACTGTGCGCGAGGCGCTGTATACGGCGGCATTGTTGGCGGTGTCATCGGTGCCGTCTGCGGTTTGATCTTCGCCTTCCGCATCTTCTTCAAGATGCAGCGCACCAACGACGAAGTGATAAGTCAGATTAACGAGCTTAACGCATAAATTTCTCTCTTTTTTGCCCAGTACGCTGTGAAGTGTACTGGGCTTTTTGTTTGTTAAGCCTTCTTGAATAGTCGCGCCACGAAGTTGGACCCTTCGAGCACCACCATGAAATTCCAGAAATAGAACATCTGCTCATCGTAGACATAGCTGAGCGCTGCGCCGAGGAGGCAGAAGACGAAGCAGGCGGGCGAATGTTTTTTAATTGCATCCATGCAGTCGTCCGTAGACACCTTGCGTCTGAAGATGCCCACGATGCCCGCAACGAGCACTACGCCTAACACCACAGCCAAGCCGCACAAGGCGTACCAGTAAGCGTCCCACTTGCCCAACAGCGGCTCCAGTGCAAAGAACAAAAGAAAAAGCGCGTAGCCCGCGTTTGCCAATGATACCTTATTTTTCATATTCTTATTACGGTTTGTTTAATTCTGCAAATTTAAGTAAAAGAGTTGTTACCTGCAAGCGCTGCGCCGCATTTTTATCCGCGCCACCTTTGCCGAATGGAATTTTATTCATACATTTGCAACAAACATATAGATAATAAACCTCAATGAATATGAATACACTCAAGACTATGCTTATGGCTTTGGCGCTCATCGCAGCTCCAGCAGCCATCCATGCGCAGGCGCCGACAGAAGTTCCTGCGGCTAAGGCGACAGATCTCGACCAGAAGTACGCTACCGACCTGCTGAAGGCAGGCGCAGACGCGCCCGACATCAAGCTGAACACCATAGACGGCAAGCCTTTCGCGCTGAAAGACCTGCGCGGACGCTATGTAGTGCTCGACTTCTGGGCTTCGTGGTGCCCCGACTGCCGCAAGGACTCACCGTTCATCATGCAGCTCTACAAGAAGTTCGGCGCCAAGGGCGTGGCTTTCGTGGGCGTGTCGTTCGACAAGAATATGGAGTCGTGGAAGAACGGCGTGGCTAAGCTCGGCATCGAATACACGCAGGTGAGCGACTTGAAACAGATGCGTGAGTCGCCCGTGGCTAAGGCTTACCACATCGGCTGGATTCCTACCATCTACATCATCAACCCGCAGGGCAAGGTGGCGCTCGCCACTGTCGTGTCTGACAAGGTGAGCGCATATCTCCACTCCGTTTACCCCGACTGCGCCGAGTAGGATGACGCTGACTATAGACATATTGCACGCATGGTTCAGGCAGTTCAACGCCGATTATTTCGGCGATGAGCTGCCTGTGCCTCGTATTGCACTTTCGAAGGCACGCACCCGACTGGGCACCATGTCGTGCCGCCGCGTGCGTAAGCTGCTGCGCTGGACGTACACCGACTTCACCATACGCATCAGCACCTACTACGAATGCTCGGAGCGCGAGTTTCAGGAGACGCTGCTGCACGAAATGATACATCTTTATATAGCATATCACAACATCACCGATACATCGTCGCACGGCAAAGAGTTCCGTCAGATCATGCAGCGGCTGAATAGCGAGCACGGTTGGCACATCACCGTTTCGACATCGATGCACAAGCATAAGCTCACACCGTCCCACCCCGATAACTCTCCTGCTTCTTTTCTTGTTCTTGCCCTTGTGCTTGACGATGGCACCCGGATGCTCTCGGTTGTCAATGTGCGTTCGGCACTGAAGGTAGATGCGTTGGCACGCCGCACACATCGCATCGCCGACCATCGCTGGTATATGTCGCAAGACCCTTACTTCCGCGACTTCACCTGCGTGCGTTCTCTGCGTGCACGCCGTGTTTCTATAGACGTATATAACGAAAAAACGGCTGCCATGCAGCCGTTAGCGTTGAAGGAACCGTAACCCTCCGCGCAAGATATTGTTAGAGATACGCCGTTGCGTATCGCTTATGGTGTTGTTGTAGCCTTTGCGTAGCAGACTGTGTCCCATACCTCTCCATTCAGATTGCAGACCGAACATGTCGAGCATGGTAGGGTAGAGGTCAATCTGGTTTATACTTCCCATGTAGAACATTTCGGCAGCGATGTGCGTGTTGGCTATTATCAGTGGCAGGCTCATCGACCAGTCGTCCATGCCCAAGCTGCCCTCCTTCGGTTCGTGGTCGGAGCAGACAATGAGCACGGTGTTGTCATACTGCCCACTGCGTTTTAGATAGGCTATGTAGCGTTCTATCTGCAAGTCGGTGTAGAAACACTTGTCGAGATAGTGGCAGAATTCTGCAGAGAAGCGACTCGGGTAGTTGAACGGTGACCTCACGGGTGTCTCGGCGAGGAAGTCGGTGTCGTAGCTGCCGTGCATGCTGAGCGTTAGTATTATGTTCATGTATGGTTCTTGCAGTTTTACGTTCTGCAGTCGGTTGAATATCTCCTCGTCCTGACACCAGTAACCGTTCTCGTAGTTGCCCAGTTCTATCGTATGGTCTATGCCGTAGCTGAGGTTAGCCTCGTTCTGATGCCAGAAGAAGCGGTTCGTAGGTATAGTGATATACGTGTGATAGCCCTTCTGTTCGTGCAGCAGTCGGGGCAGAGCCGCCACGCGGTTCTTTATGATGCGCTGCACCGACATCTCCGATTGGAGTGGCAGCAGTCCCGTGAAGTAGGAAATCTGCGCATCGCTCGACTCTCCGCCTCCGCGGTTAGATGTGACGTTGAGATTGTGGTAGTTTCTCGGATCTCTCATCAGCTCGTTGAGGCAGGGGGTCACCTCCTTGCCATCAATCTTCATCTGCGACGCCACCGACAGATACGACTCTACCATGATGAACACCACGTTCGGTTTACCCTTTACGCGTAGTGACTCGGGCAGCGGCTTAGCGTCTGCCGCTTTCTGCTTTATGAAAGCGCCTATCTCGCGCACTTCCGCGTCGCTCAGTTCTACGTTCTTCGATGCACTTGCTATGTTGCCGTACACCTGCCCGAGGAGTATACCGTTGCGCATGATGGCATATTCCTGGTTGAACATGAATTCCAGTTTCGTGTCCTCCCTGAAATCGATACTGTCTATCCATGCTTTCACGTCGTCAGCCGTGCGCCAGTGAACGGCAAGTTTCAGCGTGTAGAGCACGCAGGGCAGAACTATAAGTGTCAGCACCCAAAGCAAGTCGCGGTGCGTGCGCTTCGGTTCGATACGCCTAACGCCCCAACCGAACAGCAGTGTCGTAACCACGAGCAGCAGGTCGGTCCAGCAGAATGCGTGTGGCACGTATTGCATCCACCAAGAACCTCTGAAGTTGGCAGCCTCGTCGAGCACATCGGGTGTTATGTAGCGGTTGAAGAAGCGCGAGTAGACCATGTTTGCCACCACGAATACCATCAGTGTAGAGTAAGTGAGCACGAATGCCGACTTGCGCCTGCCCGCCGTGCACAGTAAGAATAACAGCAGTGTAGCCGCCACGTCTATCCATGCGCTCAGAAACGGTCGGGTGCCGCACCACTCGGACGAAATCTTAGAGAAGTAGACCTCGTAGTGCATGTAGCCCACGTTGATATACATAAGAAGGCACAAGAAGAGCATCAGAAGATGCTCTCTTGTGCCTTTTCTATTCAGGATTTCTGCTATATTTTTCAATATTTTGTTGGGTTGTTGCTTGAATAATGTCATTGGGCGGCGTTCGCAATCCGATCGGACGGCGGACGGAATCTGATCGGATGGCGGACGGAATCTGATCGGACGGCGAACGCGAGCGGTGGGATTACTTTGCAGGAACCTCTGCAAGTGTCTTCTTCACAAGTTCCCAGAACGGTGCGATTGTCTTGATGAGGCAACGCTCCGATGTGGTGTGCGGAGAGCGCATTGTCGGACCGAACGACACAACGTCGAGGTGCGGATACTTGCCGAGGATGACAGAGCACTCCAGACCGGCGTGGTCTACCTGCTCAATAGCCTCCTCACCGAAGAGCTCGCGGTAGTGCTGCTCCATGAGGTGCAGAATCTCGCTGTCTGTGTTAGGATCCCAGCCGCCGTAGCTGCCGCTCATCTCCACCTTCATGCCTGCCATCGAGAATGTAGACTCGAGAGTGGTGGCGATGTACTCCTTCATGCTCTCGTTAGCCGAGCGCGCGAGCAACTTGAAGTAAGCGTGACCGCCATCGATGTCGATGATGGCGAGGTTGGAAGAAGTCTCAACGACAGTGGGGAATACCGGAATCATGCGCAGTACGCCGTTGTGGCAGCCGTAGATAGCGTCGAGCAGGTTGTCCTGAATCTCCTCTGGAGTCTCGAAAGCCGGTGTCTCTACGTCCTCTGTGAAGAACTGGATGTTCTCCTCTATTGTGCGGAACTCGTGGTTGAACAGCTTGCGCCACTCCTCTACGTTCTCCTTCAGCGCCTCTACGTTCTCCTTCGGCAGTGTGAGCACCACCTCGCACTCGAACGGGATAGCGTTGCGCATTGTGCCGCCGTGCCATGTAGCCAGACGTGCGCCGAACTCGGCGATGGCCTCATGCACGAAGCGAGCCATGAGCTTGTTGGCGTTGCCGCGGCCCTCGTTGATCTCCAGCCCAGAGTGTCCGCCCTTCAAGCCCTTCAGCAGAACCTTAACGGCAGCGTCCTCCTTGTCGGTCTCCACTTCCTTGTAGTCGAGTGTGGCTGTGATGTCGATGCCGCCAGCCGAACCGATTACGAACTTGCCCCATGTCTCAGAGTCGAGGTTGAGCAGGATGTCGCCCTGCAGCTCGTCGCATGGCAGGTCGTTGGCGCCGAACATGCCAGTCTCCTCGTCGGCTGTGATAAGACCCTCAACCGGTCCGTGAACCAGTGTCTTGTCCTCCATAACAGCCATGATGGCAGCCACGCCGATACCGTTGTCGGCACCGAGAGTAGTGCCCTTAGCGCGCACCCACTCGCCGTCTACGTATGTCTCGATAGGGTCGGTCTCGAAGTTGTGTGTTGACTCCTTGCTCTTCTGCGGCACCATGTCCATGTGCGCCTGAAGGATAACACCCTTCTTGTTCTCCATACCTGCAGATGCGGGCTTGCGCATCACGATGTTTCCGGCAGCGTCCTTGAAGCCTTCCACGCCTACGCGTGCTGCGAAGTCGAGCAAGAACTGTTGTACTTTTTCAAGATGACCTGATGGGCGCGGCACCTGTGTCAGTGCGTCAAAGTTGCGCCAGATACATTCGGGGTTAAGGTTTCTGATTTCACTCATAATGTTAAGGTTTTAAGTATGATTATATGTTGAGGTGTTGTGTTAGGGTGTTGTTATGTTGAGGTGTTGAGGTGTTGAGATATGATGTTGTGATGGTGAGATGTGATGTTGTTATGTTGAGGTGTTGAGATGGTGACAAATGCATATGTCAACGCATCAACATCTCACCACCTCAACATCACAACAACAAATCTCACCACATCAACATCTCACCATCTCACCACTTTTTGTCCTGGTAAAGGACAAAACAGTCCATGCGTATACGCCGAGCACCACGACGAGCAGCGTCTGCACCGAGTGGACGATGAGCACGAAGTTGAGCGCGTCGACGTCGCCCACGCCGTAGAGGATGAGCATTGTCTTAACGGCAAAGTGCCACGGACCGGCACCGTTAGGCGTCGGAACGATGACAGCGATGCTGCCCACGATGAACGTTACGAGAGCGCACGCCATACCAAGGTGCGACGTAGCCTCGAAACAGAAGAACGTGAGATAGTAGTGGAGAAAGTAACTCGCCCAGATGCCCAGCGTGAACGCCACGAAGAGCCACGGGTGCTTCACGTCGCGCACAGCCATGATGCCCTGCCAGATGCCACGCACCATAGTGCGCACCTTATTATATATGGCAAAGCGCTGCAGTAGATACCACGCGAGTATGAGCACAGCGACGCCGCAAACGACAGTCACGGCGTAACCCGCAGCGGAGAATTTGGAGAATATCGACTCGAGGTTGGTGCCCGTCTCTGCAAAGAACGTGTTGAAGACGCGCAGCTGGAAAGCGAATGTGAGGAGAGCGATTAACATAACAAGAGCCGAATCGATGGCTCGCTCCATGACCACCGTGCCCAATGCTTTCGGAAACGACACTCCGTCGTAGCGTCGCAGTATGCCGCAGCGAGCAAATTCGCCGATGCGCGGCACTATAAGACTGACGGCATACGAGAGGAATATCGAGTTGATGCTCGTAGACGTGCGCGGCTTCTCGCCGATAGGCTCCAAAGTGAGGTGCCAGCGCCAGCCGCGGAACATCTGAGCCAGTATGCCGAACGGGAACGACAGCAACATCCAAGTCCAGTTCATGCCGTGCATGAGGGTGTCAGCCACGGTCTTGAAGTCGAAGTCGCGGTACATCCAGTAAAGGATAAGTCCGCCGAGCATTATCGACAGACCTACCTTTAACGAGTTGTTTATAAGTTTCTTTATTTCCAATGAACCCTTATTTATAAATTGATTCTATAAAGACGGGGGCGTTTAGAATACGAATGTGCGGATGAAGTAGTAGCTTACGATACCTGCGATGTAGCCCACGAACGCAATCCATGTGATGCGCTTCATGTACCATCCGAAGGTGATCTTCTCCAAGCCCATCACCACAACGCCCGCAGCCGAACCGATGATGAGCATCGAACCGCCAACGCCGGCACAGTAGGCAAGCAGCTGCCAGAAGATGCCGTCGACAGCCATGTCGCCCGCAGCCGCAACCGGATACATACCCATGCAGCCTGCAACGAGAGGCACGTTGTCGACGATGCTCGAGAGCACGCCGATGATGCCGGTCACGAGATAGTGGTTGCCGTCGAAGATGGTGTTCAGACCGTCGCCCATAGCTGTGAGCACGCCTACCTCAGCGAGGCAAGAGACAGCCATGAGGATGCCGAGGAAGAACAGAATTGTAGACATATCCACGCGAGAAAGCAGATTGGTTACGCGCTTCTGTGTGCCCTCCGTGTCGTGTCCGTGCTGCAAGTGGCTGTAGAACAACTCGGTTGTTGTCCACAGAACGCCAAGCACGAGCAGGATGCCTACGAACGGAGGCAGATGAGTAATGCTCTTGAATACCGGCACGAACATCAAGCCGCCTACACCAATCCAGAACACAGCCTTGCGCTGACGCTCGGTGAGGGCGCCTGCAGTGGCCTCTGCGCTCTCTTTCATCTCGGGCATTTGCAGCTCGCCCTTCAGATGGTACTGCAGGATGAACGCCGGAATAACCATCGAAACGAGCGACGGCACGAGAATCTCGCTGATAACGCCCACCGCTGTGATGAGACCCTTGTTCCAAAGCATGATGGTCGTTACGTCGCCGATTGGCGAGAACGCGCCGCCCGAATTGGCTGCTATGATGACGAGCGAAGCATAGATAAGACGGTCGTTGCGCTCGGTTACGAGCTTGCGCAGAATCATGATCATCACGATACTCGTTGTCAAGTTGTCGAGGATAGCTGAGAGGATGAAGGTAAGGAACGCGATGCGCCACAGAAGCGCGCGCTTAGATTTGGTCTTCATCACCTTGCGTACCCAGTTGAAACCGCCGTTCTGGTCTACGACTTCCACAATAGTCATGGCTCCCATGAGGAAGAACAGAGTAGTAGAAGTGTCGCCAAGGTGTTCCTGGATAATAGAAGTCACCGCAGCTGCCATGCCGCTGAGATCGCCGGTGTAACCGTGAATAGCGGTAAGATACTGCATTGGATCGAACATGTAGAGTGTCCAGCACGCAACAAACATAAGCAACGCTATGGCTGCTTTGTTCACTTTCAACAGGCTTTCGGTTGCTATGCATGCATAGCCCAGCACGAATGCCACAACAATCAGAATGGTTAGAGTAGTCATGAGTTTTTTTAATTGTTAGCTTTATTTTGTTGTTTATTTGATTAATCCTGTTTATCCTGATCCTTCTGCGTGTCTTTCTTTCTCGGCTTGATTACCTGGCGCTGCGTTATAACGCCGTCGGCATAGTCCTTCGGCGACATGCCTCGGTTGTTTTTGAAGCAGCGGTTGAAGTAGGGTACGTCGTTGAAGCCCACCATGTAGCATACCTCGGTGATGCTGAACTTGCCTTCGCGCAGCAGGTAGCAGGCGCGGTCTACGCGCAGCTTGTTGAGGTATGTGATGTAGGTCTGACCCGTAGCCTTCTTGAAGAATGTGCAGAACGACGAGCGGTTCATGCCTACGTGGTTGGCTATCATGTCGATGGTGATGGCGCGAGCGTAGTTGCTCTGCGAGAACTCCTTCACCTTATTAATACGGTCGTATGTGCGGTCGGTCTCGGAGAAGCTGCCGATTACGATGCCCTCGCTCTCGTGCTTTGAGAGCAGCAGGATGATGCGGAAGACGTATGGCAACAGCTCAGACATCTTCTCGGTACGCATACGAAGCATCATCTCTGTCAACTCCTCCAGCGTCTTGTTGTTGAAGGTGATCACAGACGATACCGACTTCAATTCTTCCAAACGTTCTGTTATCTCGGGGAAAGCGCTCGAACAGCGGTCGATGAATTCAGTCCTGAACGACAGCGTAGCATATTCTACTCTGCCGCGATCATCGGTGTAGTTGTTGTCATACTTCCAGCAATGTGGTATGTGGGGCGGAATGAAAGCGAGGTCACCGTCGCCAAATTCACTTGTTACGTCACCAAGAGTGCGAGTTCCTCTACCATGTACAACATAGGTCAGTTCCCAAGTGTCTTGCTTGTGAAGAGAGATGATATCGCTCGGACTGATTACGACACTATCAAATTTGTATAAATTCATAATATTAATTACTAAATACCTTATTGTTGTTATTATTAGTCTGCAAATATACGGCAAAAAATTCATATTGTTGCAAGTTTTGAGTGTTATAATCGCATTATTAACAATAATAAACACGCAAATATTGTCAAACAAATACAAGACGTTATTGTTTTGTAATAACTTGTTGTGTTAATTGTTGAATAATTGTTAGTAATGTAGATTTTTTTTTATATCTTTGTCTGTAGAATACATTAGTGTATATAAATGCAGACAAAAGACTAACTCTATGAAATATTCGGAATATATAAAGCAAATAGAGATAGACTCGCTGTGGAGCGGCAAGCGACACATCGTGTGGAACCTCGACCGCAAGGTGAACATACTTAGCGGCATCAACGGTGTCGGCAAGAGCACTATATTAAATAAGGTGGTGAGAGGTTTGGCTGCAGGCGGAGAGTTTCCGAGTCACATGCTCAAAGGCGTTCGCCTCACCGTTGAGCCCGAAGACGCTCGCTGGATACGCTACGATGTGATACGGTCGTTCGACCGCCCGCTGCTTAATCTCGACGCAGTGGGCAAGCTAAACACAGCGCTTAGCGACCTTACGACAGAACTCGACCTGCAACTCTTCTTCCTGCAGCGCAAGTATCTCGACTATCAGGTGAACATCGGCAACCGTATCATCGCTTGCTTGCAGAGCGGAGAAACGGATGCTGCGGCTCAGGCGCAGAGAATCTCGGCGCCGAAGACCACGTTCCAGAACCTTATAGACGACCTCTTCTCGCAGACCGGCAAGAAGATAGTGCGCACGGAGAACGAGATACGCTTCTCGCAGATAGGCGAGACGCTCACACCATATCAGCTCTCAAGCGGAGAGAAACAGATGCTTGTGATTCTTCTCACGGTGCTCGTCGAAGACCAGCTGCCCTACGTGCTGTTCATGGACGAGCCGGAGGTGAGCCTGCACATCGACTGGCAGCAACGGCTCATCGACCTCATACTCACGCTCAACCCTAACGTGCAGATTATCCTCACCACGCACTCGCCTGCGGTGATAATGAACGGATGGGTAGACCATGTGACGGAAGTTTCGGATATAACGGATTAGAAATGGGCAAGCGTCTTACTGATTGCATAACATCGCAATACATTGGAGCGGCTAACCGACTCGGATCGAAGTCGGCGCGCCGACGCATCGTGGCTTACGTTGAAAGCTACGATGATATATTCTTCTGGCGTTCCATTCTCACACGCTTCGAGAACGAGGAACGCTACTTCGAAGTGTTGCTACCCTCGCGTCTCGAGCACTTGGAACGAGGCAAGAAGGCGGCGATAATGAGCATGATTGCCGCAGGCGGAGTGGGGCGCAACATGATTGCCTGCGTAGATGCCGACTACGACTATGTGGCGCAGGGCGCTACGTACTCGTCGAAGACCATACTCGACAACCCCTACATCTTCCACTCCTATGCCTATGCAATAGAGAACATGCAGTGTTACGCCCCGTCGCTGCACAACGTGTGTGTGGCAGTGACGCTCAACGATGCGCAGAAATTCGACTTCGAGGCGTTTCTCGCCGACTTCTCCACGGCCATCTTCCCGCTCTTCGTGTGGAGCGTCTGGTCGTACCGCAATGCTGCGGAGCGCCGATTCACAATCTCCGACTTCATACGCTCCATAGAGATGGGAACTCTATCGCCGGAGAATGCTTCGGCAGCCATAGCCCAACTGCGTAGACGCGTGGCGCATAAGGTGAAGATGCTGCAAAGTCAGCATCCAGGGGCGAAGGAGAGCTATCTTAGCGTGAAGAACTCTTTGCGCGAACTCGGCATACTGCCCTCTGAAACCTATATGTATATACAAGGTCATCACCTCTTCGACAAGGTTGTCGTGCCGCTGGTGAAGAAGGTCTGCAATACGCTCGTGAGAGAACGCGAACGCGACATCAGCCGACAGAGCGTACACGCTACGCAGCAGCGCAACGAACTCTCGTGCTACTCGTCGAGCGTGGGCAGCGTGGAGTATAGTCTGCGCCGCAACGTGGGATATGTGGCGTCTGAACAGTACAGACGCATAGTAAGCGACCTCGAACGGTTCTTCAACAATACGTCTGACACCACAACATCACTCCAAAATCACAACACCTCACCAACAAATCACACCACCTCACCAACAAATCTCACCACCTCACCATCTCAACATAACACCACCTTTAACGAATACTCACTAACAACAAATACATAAAATGAAGAAAACGACATTAGCTTTAGGCTTATGCCTCGCGCTCGCTACCACAGCAAGCGCACAGAAGCAGGGCGGCATCTCTGCCACAGTGCTTCATCAGATTGAGAAATCGCAGGGTTCAACCGCAAAGGACAAGGCGTTGTTCAACGCAATGGCTTCAAACAAGATTGACAACCTCGCAAAGAACTTCTCAAACCGCAACACGTTCGACACACACTTCAGCGTAGAAACCGCAAAGCAGTCTATCCACGACCAGAAGAGTTCTGGACGCTGCTGGATGTTCTCAAGCTTCAACGTGTTCCGTTCTGACTTTGCACGCCAGCATGCCGACTCTCTTACGGTAGAGTTCTCTCACGACTATCTCTTCTTCTACGACCAGTTGGAGAAAGCCAACCTCATGCTGCAGGGCGTTATCGACAATGCAAAGAAGCCTATGGACGATGTACGTGTGCAGTTCTTCTTCAAGAATCCGCTTAACGACGGCGGTACCTTCTGCGGCGCTGCCGACCTCGCACCTAAGTACGGTCTCGTTCCGAAGTCGGTGCAGCCAGAGACATTCTCTGCAGAGAACACATCAAAGATATCTTCGCTTATCTCTTCAAAGCTTCGCGAGTATGGCTTGGAGCTGCGCAAGATGGTAGCCGACGGCAAGAAGGCACAGGCCATCAGCGCACGCAAGACAGAGATGCTCTCAACCGTTTATCGCATGCTTGCCATGACAATGGGCGAGCCGGTGAAGGAGTTCACATATCAGTTCCGCAACAGCAAGGGTGAGCCCGTTGGCGAACCGCGCCGCTACACACCGGTTGAGTTCTACAACGAGACAGTAGGTCGCCAGCTGGCAGGCACATTCATCATGGTGATGAACGACCCGCGCCGTCCTTATCACAAGACATACGAAGTGGAGTACGACCGCCACGTGTATGACGGCACCAACTGGAAGTATCTCAACCTGCCGATGGAGGACATCGCAAAGCTCGCCATCGCTTCGCTTAAGGACGGCAAGAAGATGTACTCGTCTTACGACGTAGGCAAGCAGTACGACCGCGAACTCGGCTATCTCGACACTGAGAACTACGACTACGCTTCGCTCTTCTCTACAACATTCCCGATGGACAAGGCCGACCGCATCGCTACATACGATAGTGGTTCGACACACGCCATGACACTTTCTGCCGTAGACCTCGACAAGAACGGCAACCCAATCAAGTGGAAGGTAGAGAACAGCTGGGGACCAAACAACGGCGTGCAAGGTTGTCTGGTTATGTCTAACCGCTGGTTCAACGAGTACATGTTCCGTCTTGTTGTAGACAAGAAGTACGTGCCCGAGAACTTGCAGAAGGAATTCGACCAAAAACCGGTTATGGTTATGCCTGAAGACCCGTTGTTCGGCTTGGACGACTAATACGATTATACTCTAACAAACATAAATATAACACATACACTATGGAACCATTAAAGTTCAACGCACTCCTTAAGTCAACAATTTGGGGTGGCGAGAAGATTATTCCGTTCAAGCACCTCGACGTGCAGCAGGAAAACGTAGGCGAAAGCTGGGAAATCTCAGGCGTGCCAGGCAACGAGACTGTAGTTGCCAACGGCGAGTACGCAGGCAAGAAACTCAACGAGCTCGTACACGAACTTAAGGGCAAGCTCGTAGGCGAGGCGAACTATCAGCGTTTCGGCGACGAGTTCCCGTTGCTCATCAAGTTCATCGACGCACGTCAGGACCTCTCTATCCAGGTTCATCCCACCGACGAGATTGCAAAGCGTCAGGGCAAGGAGCGTGGCAAGACAGAGATGTGGTATCTGCTCCCGTCAGACGCAGACGCTACTCTGCTTTGCGGTCTGAAGCAGCAGATCACTCCGACCCAGTACGCAGAGATGGTTGAAAACGACACTATCTGCGACGCCATCTCACGCTACGACGTGAAGGAAGGCGACTGCTTCTTCCTCCCCGCAGGTCGCATCCACGCCATCGGCACCGGCTGCTTCCTCGCAGAGATACAGCAGACATCCGACGTGACATACCGCATCTACGACTTCAAGCGCAAGGACAAGAACGGCAACTATCGCGAGCTGCATACAAAGCAGGCTGCAGAGTGCATCAACTACAACGTTGAGAGCAACTACCGCACCGAGTACACACCGCAGAAGAACCAGGGCGTATCGCTCGTGCAGTGTCCTTACTTCAACACAGCCGTATACGATCTTGACGAGCCGATGACAATCGACTACTCAGAGCTCGACAGCTTTGTTATCCTCATCGGCTTGAAGGGCGAAGGCACAATCACCGACAACGAGGGCAACACAACAACCCTGCGTGCAGGCGAGAGCATCCTCGTTCCGGCTACAACAGAGACACTGAAGGTAGAGGGCAACGTCAAGTTCCTCGAAACATACGTGTAGTTGTTGGTAACAAGTATTATAAATCTTGATGTAAATCAGCATTTTTGGCTCATTCACTTGGGGGATATAAATTAAATGCGTAACTTTGCATCGTAATATGTTAGAAGAAACCGATTTTCAACTAACTTATAACTGCTTATTTAGTTACAACTACTACTACAAACAAACACAGACGTGCCCCGATGAGATGTCGGGGCACGTTTTATAAAAACATCAACACATAGCAGTTGTAATTGACAACAGCAGCTGAACCCCAATCGAAACTTGAAAATTTAATCAACTAAATAAATATCGCTATGAGATTAATCATTGAAAAGGACTACGACCAGCTCTCAAAGTGGGCAGCTGAGCACGTTATCGAGCGTATCAACAAGTTCAACCCGACACCCGACCACAAGTTCGTTCTCGGTTTGCCTACAGGTTCTTCACCAATCGGTATGTACCGCGCATTGGCTGAGGCTTGCAAGGAGGGTCGTGTTTCATTCAAGAACGTCCTCACTTTCAATATGGACGAGTATGTAGGTCTGCCTGAGTCACACCCGGAGAGCTACCACTCATTCATGGCTAAGAACTTCTTCGACCACATTGACTGCCCGAAGGAGAACATCCACATCCTCAACGGCAACGCAGAGAATCTCGAGGCAGAGTGCGCTCACTACGAGAAGATGATTGAGGAAGCAGGTGGCATCGATCTCTTCATCGGTGGTATCGGTCCTGACGGTCACATCGCATTCAACGAGCCGGGTTCTTCACTCACATCACGCACACGTCAGAAGACTCTTACAACTGACACTATCGTTGCTAACTCTCGTTTCTTCGACAACGACGTTAACAAGGTTCCGACAACAGCTCTCACAGTAGGCGTTGGCACAGTAATGTCAGCTCGCGAGGTGATGATTCTCGTAAACGGTCACAACAAGACACGCGCTCTTCAGGCAGCTGTTGAGGGTCCGGTTACACAGATGTGGACAATCTCTGTTCTCCAGCTCCACCAGCACGGCATCATCGTAGCTGACGAGGCTGCTACAGACGATCTCAAGGTTAGCACATACCGTTACTTCAAGGATATCGAGAAGAACAACCTTTAAAAAGTAAAAAAGTAAAAAGAGTAAAAAAGTAAAAGGTTTTCAAGCTATGAATGTAGCTATGTTTTCTTTTTACTTTTTTACTCTTTTTCTTTTACCTCTACTTTCAAATACTTTTATGTTTTGAAACTAAAGAAAGTTCTTTTTACTTTTTTACTTTTTTACTTTTAAAATTATGGCAAATACATTAGAAATAAAGAAGATTTCGACCGCTTCGGTCAGTGCAGCAGATATATGCCGCGTGCTCGACGAGGCGAACATCGGCTTCGTGGCAGTAGACAACCACTGCTGGGCTGAGGCATTCCCTTACCGCCCCACGATGGAGGTGCGCATGGCGCACAACGGCAAGCAGCTGCTCATCAACTACCGCGTAACTGAGGAGTGCGTGCGTGCAGTGGCTCCGCACGACGACGGCAACGTTTGGGAAGATTCGTGCTGCGAACTCTTCCTCTCGCCCGTAGCCGACGGCACCTACTACAACCTCGAGTGCAACGCAGCAGGCACGTTGCTCATTGGTTTCGGAGCAAAGCGCGAAGGTCGTGAGCGTGCTCCGCAGGCCGTGCTCGACAAGATCGACCGCTGGTCTTCGATGGGCCGCACACCGTTCAGCGACATCGCCGGTGAGCGCACATGGCAGCTCTGCCTTGCTGTGCCCGTTGAGGCTTACTACCGCCACTCGCTCCCGTCGTTCGACGGCCTTAAGGTGAAGGGCAACGTCTACAAGTGCGGCGACATGCTGCCTCATCCTCATTTCCTCTCGTTCTTCCCCATCGACCTTCCGAAGCCCGACTTCCATCGTCCCGACTTCTTCGGCAGTGTGGAGTTTGAGTAGAATACAATCATCTCAGTATAGTATCCGATAAAAATAGAGTTGTCTATTCTACTCGTTCTATTTTTATCGGATATTTTTTATTTTCGAAAGGCTTGATTATATAAATATGCAACCTTTTCTTAAGCTGACATTCACCCCCGACCCATACCAGCGCGAGGTTATCGACGCGCAGGGCGGGTTCCATCTTGTGCTTGCTTCGCCCGGATGCGGCAAGACGCAGATACTTACAGAGCGCATACGCCGTGCCCATGACGTTGAGGGCGTGGAGTATGCCGACATGCTGTGCCTCACGTTCACCAACCGAGCCGCGCGCGGAATGCTCGAGCGCATCAACGCCAACATTGCCGACAGCGGTGTGGGCGATGTGTTCGTGGGCAATGTGCACCGCTTCTGCTCCAAGTTTCTGTTTGCCAACGGACTCGTAGCGGCTGAGTCGAGCGTCATCGACGAGGAGGACGCCGTGTCTATCCTTGCACGATACACGGGCGAGGACGAATACTTCGTGCTCGGCGATTTCCGCCGTCGCCGCGAATACTCGCTCATATTCCATCTCGAAAGCATGATGCACCAGATAGCGATGGGGCATCCGAAGGCGCTGCGTTCGCACACCGACTGCATCAACGGCGACGACGTGAAGGCGATGCAGCGCATCTGCAGCGTGTGCGGAAGGGCGTTCGACGCGGCGGCGATGGTCGACATATATAATAATGTGGAGACCTACCGCGATATGACCGCTGCCGACACAGCCGACTACGGCGACCGCATTATCATACAGCGACTGCTGCAGAAGATGCAGCTTGCGCAGCAGTATCACCAGTACAAGCAGCAGAACCATCTGCTCGACTTCCACGACTTGCTCCTGCTCACCTACGATGCGCTGAACGCCGACCCCGAACAGACCCTCTACAAGCGCTACACATGGGTGCAGGTAGACGAGGTGCAAGACCTCAACCAGTTGCAGCTGGCTATAATCAAGTTGCTCACCGCACGTACTTACCGCACGGTGATGTTCCTCGGCGACGAGCAGCAAGCCATCTTCTCGTTCATGGGCGCCAAGATAGATACGCTCACAACGCTCAAGCAGCAGGCGTCATGCCACCTGCACCATCTTTCGGTGAACCATCGTTCGCCGAAGTATCTGCTCGACATCTTCAACACCTTCGCCGCCGAAGAACTGCAGATAGACCCTGCGTTGCTGCCCGATGTGGGGCTGAAGACGCAGGAGAAGCCGCTCGGCAACGAGCTCGGACTGCTCTACAGCGAGACCTACGAACAGGAGGTGCGCGACTGTGTGCAGTTTGCCAGCCGACTGAGCACGATGTTCCCCGAGTCGACCACGGCGCTCGTCGTGAACGCCAACCGCGACGCCGAGGATATCAGCGGCGAACTCACGCGCCTCGGCATCGGACACTTCAAGGTGTCGGGTTCCGACCTCTTCTCGTCGCCCGAACTGAAGCTGCTGCTTGCCCACCTCAGCGTGCTCAACAACGAGTTCTGCTTCCTGGCGTGGGCGCGACTGGTGAAGGGTGTGGGCGTGTACGAGACCAACGCTGCGGCGCGCAACTTCGTGCGCTCGCTGTTCGACCACGCCATTCTGCCTACCGACCTGCTGCGCAGCGACGAGCAGCGTGAGCGCCTCGGCGAGACCTACCTGCAGCGTTTCGTGCGCAGCTACGAGACGGAGACCATCGTGGTGTTCGACACTGAGACGACGGGTCTGAACGTCTTCGAGGACGACATTCTGCAGATTGCTGCCGTGAAGATGCGCGGCGGCAAGGTGCTGCCCGATTCCGAATTTACGGTCTACGTGGAGACCGACCGCGAGATACCTGCCATGCTCGGCGACATAGTGAACCCGATAATTGAGGAGCGCAAGCTGCACACGCTGCTCTCGCACCGCGAGGCGCTCACGCAGTTCATGCAGTACGCCGAAGGATGTCGTCTGCTCGGTCACAACGCCGACTACGACTGGCATATTCTCGACCATAACCTGCGCCGTTATGCGCCCGAATACTGTCTCGAGCAGTCGCATCCCGACTATCTCGACTCGCTGCGCCTTGTGCGTCTGCTGCATCCCGAACTGCGCGAGCACAAGCTGAAGTATCTTCTCACGGTGCTCGGCCTGGAAGGCACCAACTCGCACCTTGCCGACGACGACGTGAACGCCACGCGCAGCGTCGTCACGCATTGCTACGGCTTGGCGAAGGCGAGGGTGGAGCAACAACTCGCGTTCCTCGGTGACGCCCGTGTGCGCCAGCGTGTCGAACTGCTGCGCCGCAACTACGGCGAGTTGTATCGCGCGGCGATAGACCGCATGTACGTAAGAGATGTGGTTACTTCTTGTTTTGATGGTGCACTTGAGACAAGTGCGCCCCCTGAGGCGGCGGATGCCGAGGATAAGAATGTGGCGGATGTGGAGGCTATGGAGAATAGGGTGGCATTGGTGACTGAGCTGAAGCGATTCTACAGCGCACTTCTCGCCGACAATCGTATGCAGCCCGTCGGCGGACTGCATTACGTGACGGCGTATCTGGCTACCGACATGATTGATCCCACATCCGAGCCGTCGCTCTACGAGCAACTCGCCAACCACACAATGGAGATCAGCACACTCAAGGAGGCTGACCTCTGCGGCAGCAACAGCGTGCGCGAGCGCATCTTCGTCACGACAATCCATAAGGCGAAGGGCTTGGAGTTCGACAACGTGATAGTGTTCGACGCCGTAGACGGACGCATGCCCAACTTCTACAGTCGCACCAACCCACAGATGCTCGCCGAGGACGCGCGCAAGTTCTACGTAGCCCTCTCGCGTGCGCGCCGCCGTCTGTATGTGTCGCAGTGCATACGTAGGTATGATAACAGAAATATGCCGCACGACGTGTTCACGACACCATTCATGCGGCATATTGCAAAGTATTTTAAAGAGGATATCTCGTTGAGTTAGCACCGTTTCGCGTTCGCCGTCCGATCGGATTGCGTCCGCCGTCCGATCGGATTGCGTTCGCCGTCCAATCGGATTGCGTTCGCTGTCCGATGAGTTTTGCGTTCGCTTAATCCAATACAAGTTCGACAGGACAATGGTCGCTGCCGAACACTTCGTTATGAATTGCGGCGGCGGTGATGCGGTCGCGCAGGCGTTCAGACGTGATGAAATAGTCGATGCGCCAGCCTGCGTTCTTCTCGCGCGCCTTGAAGCGGTACGACCACCACGAATAGGTAGGGTCATCCGGGTGCAGCGTGCGGAACGTGTCGATGAAACCCTCGCCGAGGAAGGCGGTCATCTTAGCGCGCTCCTCGTCCGTGAAGCCCGCATTCTTGCGGTTCGACTTCGGGTTCTTCAGGTCAATCTCCTCGTGCGCCACGTTCAGGTCACCGCACACTATCACAGGCTTCTTTGCGTCCAGACTCTTGATATAGGCAAGGAAGTCGTCCTCCCACTTCATTCGGTATTCAAGACGGCGCAGACCGTCCTGCGAGTTCGGCGTGTAGCACGTGACGAGATAGAAGTCCTCCATCTCAAGCGTGATTACTCTGCCCTCATGGTCGTGCTCGTCTACGCCGATGCCGTACGTCACGCTCAGCGGCGTGTGGCGCGTGTAGATAGCCGTGCCCGAGTAGCCCTTCTTCTCGGCATAGTTCCAGTAAGAGGTGTAGCCATCAAACTGCAAGTCGAGCTGACCCGCCTGCATCTTCGTCTCCTGCAGGCAGAAAAAATCCGCGTCGAGCGTGCGGAAAGACTCTTCAAAGTCTTTCTGCACGCAAGCGCGGAGTCCGTTAACGTTCCATGAAATGAACTTCATATCTTACGTTTTATTTTGTTGTACTGGTGATGAGCACCTGACGGAAATACTGTGTAGGGATGAGACCTTCGGCGCTGTATTTGTCGACGCAGATGCCAGAGAGTACCATGTTATACTCGAATATCTTGTCGGTGAAGTTGCTTGAAAGGAACTTGCCGCCGTATGTGCCCGACACGTCGAACATGAAGTAGACGTCATGGCTCTTGCCGTTGTAGAAGAACGACTGCTTGATAGTCATCGGGAACACAGGGAAGCTGTAGCCGTATTCTACGAAGTACTTGTCGTTCGGAACGAAATACTTGGCAGTGAGCTTAGCCGTAGCGTTCGACTCGTGTATGGCTGTGCGCAGCGCTGCAAACTCTACTGCAGAGTCGCTGTGGTTGTCTTTGCTGATTACGATAGCAGAGTCGAGCTTGCACACAGGGAAGTTGCGCATGGTGATAGTAGAGTCGGCTGTTACATCCCAAGAGTAGTGCTTCAGCGAGTCGTACTTCACTACGTTGTTGAACGACGGGTAGAAGAAGCGCAGCGTTGAGCCGTATGTGCCAGCCATTGTTCTCTGATATCCTGCCTGCTCCTCTACGGTAGGCACCTTTGTTTCGTTGTCGTCGCTGAGACATGATGAAAGTGCGAATGTTGCAACGAACAGTGTCGCTACAAACAGCATCAATTTCTTTGTGGTTTTCATTTCTTCAAATTTTAATTGTTTTATCGAATGTTCTTGTTTGTTATTGGTCTTCTTTTGCTTCTAAGCCTTACTAAGCCTTCTTAAGCCTCTTCTTGTTATAAGCCTTACTAAGCCTCTTTAGGCCTTCTTGAGCCTTTGCTTTCAACTAAGCCTTTCTAAGCCTTCTTAAGCCTTTCTAAGCCTTACTATGCCTCATTATTATGCCTTCTTGAGCTTTCTAAGCCCTCCCCGACGGGGAGGGTTGGGTGGGGCTTTAGAATTTGTGCGAGTCGGAGTTGATGAGGTTCATGAACTCCTGGCGGGTCTTCGCCTGCTCGAATGCGCCCGAGAAGTCGCTTGTCATTGTTATAGAGCTTTGCTTCTCCACGCCGCGCATCTGCATGCACATGTGCTTCGCTTCAATCACCACCATCACGCCGAGCGGATGCAGCGTTTCTTCGATGCACTCGCGAATCTGCTGCGTGAGGCGTTCCTGCACCTGCAGACGGTGAGAGAAGATGTCCACCACGCGCGCTATCTTGCTCAGTCCGGTGATATATCCGTTCGGTATGTACGCCACGTGCGCCTTGCCGTAGAACGGCAGCATGTGATGTTCGCAGAGCGAGAACACGTCGATGTCCTTCACCACCACCATCTGTTTGTAGTCTTCTTTGAACAATGCGTCGGTGAGCACCTTGTGCGGGTCCTGCGAGTAGCCGCGTGTGAGCACCTGCATAGCCTTCGCCACGCGCATCGGTGTCTTCTGCAAGCCTTCGCGCTCAACGTCTTCGCCAAGCAGGGTTATCACACTTTTATAATGTGAGGCAAGGTCTTCCAAGCCCTCTCTGAATTCTGGATTGTCCATTTATGAGTTTTGAGTTTTGAGTTTTGAATTGTGCGCTTCGCGCATTTTGAATTATGAGTTTTGAGTTTTGAATTATGAGTTTTGAATTATGAATTCTTAATTCAAAATTGAATAATTCCTAATCGGCGTAGCCGACAATTCAAAATTCAAAATTCAAAATTCAAAATTCTAATACGCAACGGAAATCTTTCCTCTTACGATGCACGCCTGCTTATATCCTAATTTCTTCACCTGCTGCAGGATGGCGTTCGCTTCGTCGTATGTGCGATAGTTGCCCATGCGGCATATCCAACGCGGTGAGTAGAAGTGTACGTATATCGGTTGGCTCGGGAACGCTGCCTTCACGGCGTTGCCAGCCTGCTGCGCCTTAATCTTGTCGTTGCGCGAGTTGCCGCCTGCGAAAACCTGCACTCTGTAGCCGTTAGTCTTGTACGAACGGCGCATCACCTTCTTGCTCATGTCTACGACGGGAGCCTCCGCTTCTGCGGTTTCCGTGGCGGTGTTGTGATGCTGTGTCGATTCGTGTCGCTGCGTGCTCTCGTGTCGCTGCGTGCTCTCGTGATGCGGGGTGCTCTCGTGATGCTGCGTGCTCTCGTGATGCTGGGTAGCTTCGTGTCGCGGCTCGGTTCCATGATGCGCCGCGTTGTTGTGAGTTGGGTTGCTATGAGCTACGTTCTCGAGGTTCTGGCTCTTGCTTGCCGCCGTCGGCGTGGTCTTTACAGCCGTAGAAGTCGGTTTCTCGGCTGCAGCTGGCTTATGTGCAGGCTCCTGCTGTCTGGGGTTGACGTTAGCGGTGTTCACCAACTTGTCTATTTCCTCGCTCTGTGTCACAACCACGCTTCCCTTTCCGGCAGCTTTCTGCTGCAGGTGTTGGGTGTAGGTCTGTGCGTGTGCAATGGCAGTGATGCAGACGATGAGACATGAGAGAATAAAAAGACGTTTCATAGCTTTTAATGATTCGATTTAGATTTGAATAACTAAAAATGAAAAATTATGATAAGCGCCATGAGCCGCAGATGCTGCAGATGGAGAAATCATAATTTTTCATTTTCAGTCTTTAGATGCTATTCCGTAGAATTATTTCTGTTTAAGAATGCATTCTGTATAATTACTTCTTCCAAGCGTCGATGATACCCTTGAAGTCAGCGCACTTCAGAGAAGCGCCACCGATCAAGCCACCGTCGATGTTTGGCTTAGAGAAGAGCTCAGGAGCGTTGCTTGCCTTGCAGCTACCACCGTAGAGGATAGATGTGTTCTCAGCAGCCTCCTGGCCGTACTTCTCAGCAACGATAGAGCGGATGTAAGCGAGCATTTCCTCAGCCTGGTCAGAAGTAGCTGTCATGCCAGTACCGATAGCCCAGATCGGCTCGTAAGCGATAACGATGTTCTTCCAAGCCTCTGCGTCAAGGTGGAATACTGAGCCCTCAAGCTCTGCCTTTACTACCTCGTTCTGCTTCTCTGCCTTACGCTCCTCGAGAGTCTCGCCGCAGCAGAAGAGAATCTTCAGGCCGTTAGCAAGTGCCAAGTCTACCTTCTCCTTCAGAATCTCAGCTGTCTCGTGGTAGTACTGACGACGCTCTGAGTGGCCGAGGATAACGTACTGAGCACCTGTGCTCTTTACCATCTCTGCTGAAACCTCACCAGTGTAAGCACCCTTAACCTTGTCAGCGCAGTTCTCAGCGCCGAGAGCTACTACGTTCTGGTCGAGCACCTGAGCTACAGAAGCGAGGTGGATGAACGGAGTGCAGATGATAACTTCACAGTTAGGCTTTTCAGCTACAAGTGCCTCGTTGATTTCCTTAGCGAGAGCAACACCATCCTGCAGGTTGAGGTTCATTTTCCAGTTACCTGCTACAATTTTCTTTCTCATTTTCTTTCTTTTTTTAAAGAGATTAAATATTCTGTTATTGTCTTGTTTGTTTCTAATCCATTTTGTCCATGCCCAGAGCCGGTCGGCTATTGTGAGAGCCATGAGCGGCACGAAGAATGTGAGCAGCACTATGAGCAGACGCTCGGGCGTGCTGTCGTTCTGCGCTTTTCCTATGGGCAACTGTTCGAGTGGAGCGGTCAGGTCGTCGGTTTGTGGCAGTGCGTTGTGGCTCCACTTGCCTATTATCGTGCCGTCCTTCAGCAGAATCAATCCAGGATTGCTGCGTATCATTGTCTTCAGCGTGGTCTCGTCGGCGTTGCAGAACGTATATTCGGCACCAGTCAGCTCGCGCCAACGCTCTATGTCCTCATTTGTCGACGCCGTGAGGCATAAGAAGTCGACACCGTTCTCCTCAGCGTATTCGTATATCTGGTCGATGTCGCCGAAGTTGCTGTCGTCAGCCACGGCAAGTCGGGGCGAAACGAGCAGGAAGGTGTAACCCTTCTTCGTGAGCACCTGCTCCGTGATGTCCTCGCCAGTGTCGTTCGTCGTAATGGCGAAGTCGTGTATAGGCGGTTCGTAGCCCTTCTTGGTTTGCACCGTCTTGGTGTCTACGTACTCCCATGTAGAGTCGGGGTAGTTGTCGAGCGTGAACTCGCGCGTTACGCCGTTCTTGCGCAGTATGAACGTGCTTTCGAACTCCGGCTGCTCGGCTCCTTCGGGTATCTCCATGCCATGCTTTATGTTCGTTCCGACGCGGTACGGGCGGAAGTCGAAGATAGGCAGCGTGTAGAGACAGTAGACGCTTGTCACTACGATGTACGTAATGGTGTAATACCTCACAATCCATTGGTTGGTGCGCGATATGAAGCGCGCCATATCCACCGGTCGCCATGCCACAAGCGTCGCACATGCTATGAGCACAATGTTCTTCAGCAGCGTCTCGCCGTTGGTCAGCTTGAGCGCATCGCCGAAACATCCGCAGTCTTTCACGGGGTCGGCTATGTATATCCACACCGTCAGCGCTGTCATCACGCTCATAAGGGCGAGCGTAAGTTTAGACACCATGTGTCTGCGCACCGCGAAAAGCATGAATACGCCAAGCGAGAACTCGAGAGCTCCAAGCGCAATCGCCACAATCACAAGCGCCCAGTCGGGCAGAATGTCGTTCAGCGCCATCGCAGCCGCGTAGTCCTTCAGCTTGTATAGCGTGCCCAGTGGGTCGATAGCCTTCACGTATCCAGAGAAGATGAACGTGGCAGCCAGTATGAAGCGGCAGATGTTCACAGCCGCGATTCTTATATTTCGCATTATTCAGCCATCTTTATAGCTCCGAAGCACGCATAGTTGATTATGTCCATGTAGTTGGAGTCGATACCTTCAGACACGAGCGTCTTTCCGTCCAGACCTTCTATCTCCTTTATGCGCTGTATTTTGGTGAGGATGAAGTCGGTATAGCTACTTATGCGCATATCGCGCCATGCTTCGTTGTAGTCGTGGTTCTTGCGCAGCATCAGTTCGAGACACTCCTTGGCATGAGCGTCGTAGAGTGCAAGCGCCTCTTCGGGCTTAATGTCCACGGTGTCTACGTAGCCCTTTTCGAGCTGTATAAGTCCGATGATGCCATAGTTGATGAGTGCAATGAACTCAGGGCGAATACCCTCGCCAACAAGCGAAGTGCCCGTTATTTCGAGCGAGCGAATGCGCTTCGCCTTTATGAAAAGCTGGTCGGTGAGCGACGACGGGCGCAATATACGCCACGAAGCTCCATAATCATGAAGCTTCTTCGCAAAGAGCGTGCGACACTCGTCCATCACTCTCTTAAACTGTTCCTCTGTCTTTGTAGTATCCATAAATCGGCACAAAAATACAAAAAACTTATGAATTGAGCAAACGTAGGCTCATTTTACTGCTTTTGCTCCTGCTTATAGTCCTCTCTATTCTGTTTTCTTGTTCTCTTTCTGACGCATGCGGATCATCTTCACCACGCCGCACATGGCATCGTAGCGTGCCTGCAGCGAGTCGCGTTTCACGCCGAGCATGTTTCGCTCGTAGCGGTCGGTTGTGCTTGCTATCTTCGCTATGGTCTGCTGCAGGAGAATGTCTGTTTGAGCCACGTCTGCCTGCGCCATCTTCAACGATGCGTTCTGCCATACCACAAGAGCCGCCTTGCGCGCTTCAATGGCGGCAGGGTAGCGGTCGCGAAGTACGGTGATGGAGTCGAGAGCAGCGCGGTAGTTGCCGCTCTCGTACAGCGAGTTGATGCGTGTGAGCATCTTCTGAGCCATGTCGTCGTCGGTCTTGGCACACGAAGCGAGAGCCAAAGCGACAAGTGTTATAAGCGTAAATTTCTTCATTTCTCGGCAAAAGTACAACAATTCCGTGTATTGGCGACATTTACGCCACCTTATTTAATTAATATTTAGACATGCGAACATTATTAAAGACACACTTTTCTGTTGATTATAGCTTGAAGGCGTTGCACTTTTCTGTTGAAAGAGCACAAAAAAAGAGTGCGTGGCAGTCGCCACACACTCCTATAGAATGCCATGTATAGTCGTCAACCACGTATGTGAGTGGCGACTTATACTGAGTTTTTATGCTACTTTAGATGAAGATATACTTCATGATGAACAGCACGGCGAGAACGTAGAGCGTCGGGTTGAGCTTCTTCCAGTTCAGGCAGAGCATGTTGATAAGCACGTATGAGATGACACCGCAGAGGATGCCGTCAGAGATGCTGTATGTGAGCGGCATCATCACGATAGTGATGAACGCAGGGATAGACTCGGCATAGTTGTCGAGGTCGATGTCCTTCACCGGTGTGAGCATGAACAGACCCACGATGACGAGCACCGGAGTAGTGGCTGCTGCCGGGATAGAGAGGAACAGCGGTGCGAAGAACATAGCCACCACGAAGCACATTGCGGTAGAGAACGCCGTGAGACCAGTGCGTCCGCCCTGAGCTACGCCCGCAGCACTCTCAACGTAAGTGGTAGTGGTGCTTGCGCCGAGGCAAGCGCCTGTCATTGTAGCGATAGCGTCAGCCATGAACGCCTTGTTAAGCCCCGGAATGCGTCCGTCCTTCTGCATCATGCCTGCCTTTGTGCATACGCCAACGAGCGTGCCCATTGTGTCGAACATGTCGATGAAGAGGAAGGTGAACACTATCACCACCATGTCGATGGTGAAGATGTTGTGGAACTCGAACTGGCAGAACAGCGGAGCCACCGACGGCGGAGTGTCTACAACGCCCGAGAAGTTGGTGACGCCCATCGGAATGCCGATAAGCGCTGTAGCGAGGATGCCGATGAGCAGCGAGCCTGGTACGTTCTTTATGACGAGCACCGATGTGATAATGATGCCAATCACGCCGAGCAGCGCTGTGCCTTGGGTCATGTGGCCGATGGTTACGAATGTGGAAGTGTTCTCTACGATGATGCCCGCGTTCTTCAGTCCGATGAAGGCGATGAAGAGTCCGATGCCGGCGCCGATAGCGCGCTTGATAGACGCCGGAATAGCGTCGACGATGAGCGTGCGGATGCTTGTGAGCGTGAGCACCACGAAGATGAAGCCCTCGATGAGGATAGCGGTGAGCGCGAACTGCCATGAGTAGCCCATGCCGAGGCAGACGGTGAACACGAAGAACGCGTTGAGGCCCATGCCCGGCGCCAGTCCGAACGGCTTCTTGGCGTAGATAGCCATAGCGAGTGTGCCGATGATAGCAGCGAGCGCCGTTGCTGTGAACACAGCGTTGGTGTCCATGCCCTTGTCGGCGAGGTTGCTGAAGATGCTCGGGTTGACGGCGAGGATGTACGCCATGGTGAGGAAGGTCGTGATGCCAGCCATCACCTCTGTCTTAATGTTGTGCTTCGAAGGGTCGAAGCCGAAAAGTTTTGAAAGCATGTTTTGATTTTTATAGGCCGTTATAAGCCTTCTTGGGCCTTCTTAGGCCTCCTTAAGCCTATTTAAGCCTTGGGTATTTTTTTGTTTGAGAGCCCTCCCCGACGGGGAGGGTTGGGAGGGGCTTTTTACTTTTAGAAGTCCCACTTCACGCCGAGGCATGGGCGACACTTGAAACCGCCGGTAGAGCCGAAGTTATTAGAAAGCTCGATCTCTGTACCGAGGCTGAGATTGTCGCAACCGAAGTGCTGACCCACGTTATACCAGAGCTGCGGCTCGGTGGTGAATACGGTGCTCTTCGTGTCGCAAGAGCCGTCTGCGCGGAAGTCGACAGCATGGTCCTCCCACCAGAAGTCGGCGAAGCCGTCGAACTTCAAGCCCTTCACGCCGAAGAGGTCGTTCATAGCCCAAACCACGGTGAACTGCATAGGCACATCAGAGTCCTTCTTCTGGATGTTCTTGTAGAGCGCCTTGAGGTTGAGCGTGTTCTTGAAGTCCTTCGAGTGAATGAAGTAGTCGAGACCCACGAGCCAAGCGTTGTTGATAGGGTAGGAGCGTGTGATACCGCCGTTGTACTCTACTTGGAGCGAGAGGTTCTTGATGGCAGAGTTCTGCCAGAAGTTGAGGCAGCGAGCAATCTCGAAGTAAGTTCCGCCAGGAGCGAGGTTCGGACCCTTAACGTGCTGGTCGTAGTTGAAGTCGTGGTCGATGAAGAAGTAGGTGTTACCCCACTTGTCCTGCTTGAACATTTCGAGCGTCAGCGTAACGAACTTGCGGTCGCTGCCGAAATCGTAGAACAACTGTGCGTTAACCTGCGCCTTTGCCTTTGTTGCGCCGAGGCAGAGCATGGCGATAAGGAACAGTGTAGAGGCTGTCTGTTTGATTTTCATTGTCTTTTTGTTTTATTTGTTAATTATTTGTGTGAACTCTTCTTTCCGTTCGACGTACTTAGGTATAAAAAATAGTCTGCTATATCGGGTGCTATTTATTAATGTGAGCGCAAAGGTACAAATTTTCCGTCAATACACATTAAATTCTGTAAAAATATGTAACTTTGCACTCGATTTGCATGTAATAATCAGGATTTTATACGAATGAAGCTATACACAGATGCCGAATTGGCACAAATTCTCGACAAAAAGATATTCCATAAGATAGGCGAAGTGGCCGACGAGATGGGCGTAGAATGCTATCTCGTGGGCGGCTATGTGCGCGACATATTCCTCGAGCGCCCCACGAACGACATCGACGTCGTCGTCGTGGGCAGCGGCATAGAGGTGGCGCAGGCGCTGCAGAAGGCGCTGGGCAAGAACGAGAAGACCGGACGCTGGCGCGCTCATCTCGCCGTATACCGCAACTTCGGTACGGCGCAGGTTAAGTTCTACGACACCGAAGTGGAGTTCGTGGGCGCACGCCGCGAGAGCTACGACCGCGGTTCGCGCAAACCCGTGGTTGAGGACGGCACACTCGAGGACGACCAGAACCGCCGCGACTTCACCATCAACGCTATGGCGGTATGCCTTAACAAGGCGCGCTTCGGCGAACTCGTAGACCCGTTCGACGGCATCTACGACCTCGAGGACGGCATTATACGCACACCGCTCGACCCCGACATCACTTTCTCCGACGACCCGCTGCGCATGATGCGCTGCGTGCGCTTCTCGGCTCAGCTCAAGTTCTTCATCGACGAGGAGACGTTCGACGCCCTCGGACGCAACGCCGAACGCATCAAGATAGTGAGCGGCGAGCGCATTGCCGACGAGCTGAACAAGATAATGAAGACCGACCAGCCCTCGCGCGGCTTCGTCGAGCTGCACCGCTGCGGACTGCTGCAGCTCATCATACCCGAGCTGGCTGCGCTCGACATCGTGGAGACACGCAACGGCAAGGCGCACAAGAACAACTTCTACCACACGCTCGAGGTGGTGGACAACGTGGCGAAGCGCAGCGACAATCTCTGGCTGCGCTGGGCGGCTTTGTTCCACGACGTGGGCAAGACGCGCTCAAAGCGCTGGGAGCCTGCTATCGGATGGACGTTCCACAACCACAACTACGTGGGCGCCAAGATGATTCCCGCCATCTTCAGACGCATGAAGCTGCCGATGGATGCCAAGATGAAGTACGTGGAGAAGATGGTAGACCTGCACATGCGACCCATCGTGATTGCCGACGAGGAGGTGACCGACTCAGCCGTTCGTCGACTGCTCAACGATGCGGGCGACGACATCGATGACCTGATGATGCTTTGCGAGGCTGACATCACGAGCAAGAACGAGGTGCGCAAGAAGCGTTTCCTCGAAAACTTCCGCATGGTGCGCGAGAAACTCACCGACCTTAAGGAGCGCGACTACAAGCGCCTGCTGCAGCCCGTCATCGACGGCAACGAGATAATGCAGATATTCAATCTGCAGCCGAGTAGAGAGGTGGGCGTGTTGAAACAGTATCTGAAGGACGCCGTGCTCGACAACCGTGTGGCTAACGAACGCGAGCCTCTTATGGAACTGCTGATGAAGAAAGCCGCAGAAATGGGGCTCACTCAGTAGTTTTCTCACCGTTCGCGTCCGCGGTCCGCATCGTTCGCGTCCGCGGTCCGCACCGTTCGCGTTCGCGATCCGCATCGTTCGCGTTCGCAATCCGCACCGTTCGCGTTCGCAATCGGTGACTGATACGCAACCTACACATTGATAAAGTGGCACTTTCGCATTGCAAAGTGCCACTTTTGTGTTGATGAAATGTCACCATGATTTAGGTAAATGCAACTTCTGTATTGGTCAAAATAGATACTAATATATTGAATAACGCGTAATGAGAAATAAAAGTTGTTAAATGTATGTATGCAATGGTTACAACTTATTTACATATTTAGTAACTTTGCATGCAGAAAACTTAAACAAGCGGTTTAGTTTTCTGTATACGCAGCCTTAGGGGCGCATCCTTGGGAGCATTCTAAGGGGTGCAGTTGTCAGGAGCACTCTAAGGGGGTGCAGTTGTCTCAACTGCACCAACAAAGCAAAAATGACAGAGGTGTTCAGTTTGTTGGAGCAGTTGAAACAGGTTGCTACACTTAAGATAGGTTGGTGCAGTTGAGACAACTGCACCCCCTGGCAGTGTTGAAACATGTTGCTGCACTTAAGATTGGTTGGTGCAGTTGAGACAACTGCACCCCCTGCTAACAGCTCTCCTACAGTCATTAAGCAAATAGTAAAGTATATATTATAAATAAGGTAGAAATATAGAAAGGTAAAAAATATTTATTAAAAATAGGTATGAAGAAAACAAAGATTTTATTGGTTGCAGCCTTGGCTGCAGTGCTCGCCTCATGTGGCGGCGGAAAGAGTGGCGGAAAGCCTAACTTCGGCGACAACGAATACGCTGTACGCACAGTTCAGGGTCAGGACGCAAACTTGCAGACCACCTATCCGGCATCTATCAAGGGTGTTCAGGACGTGGAGATTCGCCCGAAAGTGTCTGGCTTCATCACAAAGCTTTGCGTGAAGGAAGGTCAGTCGGTTAAGGCAGGTCAGTTGCTGTTTGTCATCGACAACGTTACATACGCCGCTGCCGTTCGTCAGGCAAAGGCATCTGTGAACGCTGCAAAGGCACAGCTCAACACTGCAACTCTTACATACAACAACTCGCAGAAACTCTTCAAGAACAACGTAATCGGTTCTTACGAATTGCAGTCGACAAAGAACGCAATGGAGAGCGCTGCCGCCCAGCTCGCTCAGGCAAAGGCAGCATACGTATCGGCTAAGCAGAACCTCAACTTCTGCTTCGTTACCTCTCCGGCTAACGGCGTTGTAGGCGATCTGCCTTACCGCGTAGGTGCTCTCGTAAGCGCTTCGTCGCAGCAGCCCCTCACAACCGTGTCTAACAACTCTACAATGCAGGTTTACTTCTCTATGACAGAGAAAGACCTTCTGGAGATGAGCAAGACACGGGGTGGCGTACACGCTGCCGTAGAGAGCTATCCGGCTGTGAAGCTGCAGCTCGCCGACGGCTCTATCTACGAGCATCCGGGCAAGGTGGCTGCCGTGAGCGGTGTCATCGACCCGACAACCGGTACGGTGTCTATGCGTGCCGACTTCCCCAACCCCGACCACGTGCTCAAGAGCGGTGCTTCAGGCTCTATCGTAGTGCCTCACGTAGCTTCTTCGGCTGTTATCATCCCGCAGGACGCTGTGGTTCAGGTGCAGGACAAGTACTTTGTGTATGTAGTAGGCAAGGACAACAAGGTGAAGTACACACCGGTTACTGTCAACCCGCAGAACGACGGCAAGAACTACATCATCACTTCTGGTCTTAGCGTAGGCGACCGCTTCGTTGTGAACGGCGTTTCTTCGCTCCAGGACGGCATGGACATCAAGCCGCTCACAGAGGCTCAGTACGCTGAGAAGCTGAAGAAGACAGAGCAGCTCGGCGAGGCTCAGGGCGACCTTGGCAAGCTGAAGAAGGCATTCGGAAAATAATTTTTTTGGTAGATAAGAAAGTAATATGAAATTAGATAGATTTATCCTGCGCCCGGTGCTCTCGACCGTGATTTCAATCGTGGTTGTCATCCTGGGTGTGTTAGGTTTGGTGTCGCTGCCTATCGAGCAGTACCCGAACATGGCGCCGCCTACCATCATGGTGCGTGCAGCCTATACCGGTGCCAACTCACAGACCGTGCTCAACTCTGTGATCGCGCCGCTTGAGGAGTCAATCAACGGTGTGGAGGGCATGACCTACATGACATCTTCTGCCACCAACGACGGTTCGGCTTCTATCACCGTATTCTTCAAGCAGGGCATGAACCCTGACATGTGTCAGGTGAACGTGCAGAATCGCGTATCGCAGGCTTCTGCGTTGCTGCCTGCCGAGGTAACAAAGGCAGGTGTGACGGTTATGAAACGCCAGTCGTCTACCGTTATCCTCTTCGGTCTTACAGCCGACGACGACCGCTACGACGACGAGTTCCTCACCAACTATGCCAACATCAACGTCGTTCCTGCCATCAAGCGTGTGAACGGTGTGGGCGAGTGCCAGTGCTTCTCGCAGAAAGACTACACCATGCGCCTCTGGATCGACCCGGTGAAGATGAAGAGCTACGGCTTGATTCCGACCGACCTCACCGGCGTTCTCGCACAGCAGAACATCGAGGCTGCGCCGGGTTCGGTAGGCGAGCAGTCTGACAACCAGTACCAGTACACCTTCCGCTATAGAGGACGTCTGCAGACACCGGAGGAGTTCGGCGAAATGATCATCAAGTCGACACAGGACGGACAGACCATCCGCGTAAAGGACGTAGCCCGCGTAGAGATGGGCGCGCTGTCATACACCGTAGAGTCGAAGAACAACGGCAAGCCGTCAGTAACAATGATGGTTACGCAGACCGCAGGCTCTAACGCTACAGAGATTGCCACAAACATCAAGAAGCTCCTCAAGGATCAGGAGGCATCAATGCCGCCGGGCATCCACTTCGACATCATGCAGGACGTTACGGAGTTCCTCTTCGCCTCAATCGAGGACCTTATCAAGACCCTCTGCGAGGCGTTCGTCCTCGTGTTCATCGTGGTGTACATCTTCCTTCAGGACACACGCTCTACGCTCATCCCGTTGATTGCGGTGCCCGTATCGCTCATCGGTACATTCTTCTTCCTCTACGCGTTCGGCTTCTCGCTCAACCTGCTTACGCTTGCCGCACTCGTGCTTGCCATCGCCATCGTGGTCGACGATGCCATCGTGGTCGTCGAGGCTGTGCATGCCAAGCTCGACCTCGGCTACAAGTCGGCTAAGCTCGCGTCTATCGACGCCATGAACGAAATCTCGGGCGCCATCATCTCAATCACCCTCGTTATGGCGTCGGTGTTCATCCCCGTGTCGTTCATGGGTGGTACGTCAGGTGCGTTCTACCGCGAGTTCGGTATCACCATGGCTATCTCTATCATCATCTCGGCACTTAACGCCTTGACCCTCTCGCCGGCTCTCTGCGCCATCTTGCTGAAGCCGAAGGACGAAGAAGGCAAGGAGCGCAAGATGTCGATGGTAGACCGCTTCCATGCATCGTTCAACGCCGCATACGGCAAGGTGCAGGAGAAGTATACAAAGGGTGTGCGTCGCCTCGTTGAGCGCCCCGTTATCGCTATCGCTACAGTCGTAGTGGCTATCGCTGCAATGGTAGTGCTCATGGGTACAACAAAGACAGGCCTCGTTCCTGACGAGGATACCGGCACAGTATTCTGTACAGTGTCAACACCTCCGGGCACCTCTATGAAGAAGACCAACGAGGTGATGGACCAGGTAGACCGCATGCTCGCTACCAACCCGGCTATCGCCAGCCGTATGCGTATCACGGGCTACAACTTCATCGCTGGTCAGGGCTCTAACCAGGGTACATTCATTATCAAGCTGAAGAGCTTCGAGGAGCGCCAGAAGGAAGAAGGTCCGCTGAAGTACATCGGCGTACACAACCTCGGTTCTACTATGGTGCTCGGCATGATATACAAGCAGACCGCAGCCATCAAGGGCGCGCAGATTCTCGCATTCCAGCCGCCTATGGTGCAGGGCTTCTCTGCAACCAACGGTATGACCTTCTCAATGCAGGACCGCACGGGTGGCGACGTTAACAAGTTCTACGATATCACGAAGAACTACATCGCAGAGCTTAACAAGCGTCCGGAGATTTCGAACGCCATGACATCGTACAACACTAAGTATCCGCAGTACAAGATTGATGTTGACGTGGCTAAGTGTAAGCAGAGCGGCATCGACCCGTCTACAGTGCTCACCACAATGCAGGGCTACTACGGCGGTATGTATGCGTCTAACTTCAACGCTTATGGTAAGCTCTACCGTGTATACATCCAGTCGGCACCGCAGGATCGTGCAGACCTGAAGAGTCTGGACAACATCTACGTGCGCACTTCTGCTGGCGAGATGGCTCCTATCAAGGAGTACGTGAACCTGAGCCGTGTATACGGTCCGCAGGAGATCGACCGCTTCAACCTCTTCACCTCTATCAACGTGAACGCTTCGGCTGCTGAGGGCTACTCAACGGGCGACGCTATCAACGCTATGGCAGAGGTAGCGAAGACTACGCTGCCGGCAGGCTACACATACGAGTTCTCGGGCTTGACACGTACCGAGCAGGAGTCGTCAAACTCTACAGCTATCGTGTTCGTGCTCTGCTTGACCTTCGTATACCTCATCCTCTCGGCACAGTACGAGTCGTACATTCTGCCGCTGTCCGTAATCCTTTCCATCCCGTTCGGTCTGGCAGGAGCCTTCCTCTTCACCAACATGTTTGGCAAGAACAACGACATCTACATGCAGATTGCGCTCATCATGCTTATGGGTCTTCTCGCTAAGAACGCCATCCTTATCGTGCAGTTCGCCCTCGAACGCCGTCATACCGGTATGGCTGTGTCTTGGTCGGCAGTGCTCGGCGCTGCAGCCCGTCTGCGTCCTATCCTTATGACCTCTCTGGCTATGATTATCGGTTTGCTTCCGCTGCTCATGCCTTGGGGTGTAGGCTACAACGGCAACATGACACTCGGCGCTGCAGCCGTAGGCGGTATGCTTATCGGTATGCTCTGCCAGATTATGGTAGTGCCGGCGCTGTTCTACATCTTCCAGACATTGCAGGAGAAGATCAAGCCTATCGAGTTCGAGAACGACAGAGCAGATGTAGACACCGAGATTCGCCAGTACACCAACCCGTACGTGGCAGGTGCGCTGCATGAGCAGATTGAAAAGACTTCAAAATAAGACAGATGAACATGAAAAAAATAATGCTTCTCGCCGCTGGCGCATTGCTGATGACCAGCTGCGGAATATACAATAAGTACGAGCGTCCCGAGGTGAACACCACGGGACTCGTACGCGACGTGCAGAGCAGCACCGACACACTCGCTGTCACCGACACCACAAGCTTCGGCAACCTCGCCTGGCGCACGGTGTTCACCGACCCGCAGCTGCAGTCGCTCATCGAGCAGGGCTTGAAGAGCAACACCAACCTGCTCAACGCCGCTCTCAACGTGAAGATGATTGAGGACCAGCTCATGGTGGCTAAGCTCGCTTTCGTGCCGGGCTTCACATTCTCGCCGCAGGGCACCATCGCTTCTTGGGACGGCAACCCCGCTACGAAGACCTACACGCTGCCTATCACCGCATCGTGGAGCGTAGACCTCTTCGGCAACCTTCTCAACCAGAAGCGTTCGGCACAGATGGCGCTGCTCGCTACGAAAGACTATCAGCTCGTAGTGCAGACAAAGGTCATCTCTAACATCGCCAACTTGTACTACACGCTGCTCATGCTCGACAAGCAGCTGCAGGTGGTAGACAATATGTCGAAGCTCACTGAGGAGACATGGAACATCATGAAGATTCAGAAGGAGCTTGGCCGCGTGAAGGAGACAAGCGTGCAGAGTGCTGAGGCTAACATGTATTCGGTTAAGGCTCAGGCAACGGAACTGAAGCGTCAGATTCGCGAGACGGAGAACTCGCTTTCGCTGCTGCTCGGTCAGCAGGCGCAGACCATCGCACGCGGCACGTTCGAAGGACAGCAGTTGCCGTCGGAGTTCTCTACCGGCATCGGCTTGCAGCTGCTCGCCAACCGTCCCGACGTTCACTATGCTGAGATGTCGCTCGCACAGTGCTTCTACGACGTGAACACAGCACGCTCTAAGTTCTATCCGAACATCACCATCTCGGGCACTGGCGCCTTCACCAACTCTGGTGGTATGGGCATCACCAACCCGGGCAAGTGGTTGCTCTCGGCTGTCGGCTCGCTCGTTCAGCCTATCTTCGCTCACGGTCAGCTCGTGGCTGGCTTGAAGGTGGCTAAGTCAAAGCAGGAGCAGGCTTTCAACACATGGCAGAACGCTGTGCTCTCAGCAGGCTCGGAGGTGAGCAACGCCCTCGTGCTCTACAACTCTTCTGCAGAGAAGAGCGCGCTGGAGGCTAAGCAGGTGGAGAGTCTGAAGAAGAACGTCGAGTACAATAAGATGCTCTTCAACGACGGATCGGCTACATATCTTGAGATAATCACCGCACAGCAGAGCTTGCTCAACGCAGAGCTCTCGAAGGTGCAGGACGACTTCTACAAGATGCAGGCTGTGGTTAACCTCTACTATGCACTCGGCGGAGGAAGATATTAAAACTCAAAACTCAAAATTATGATTAGTGAAAAAGCATATATAGCTCCGGGTGCGAAGATTGGCAAGAACGTCACGATCTATCCGTTCGCATACATCGAGGACGACGTGGTTATCGGCGACGACTGCGTAATCTATCCTTACGTGAGCATCATGCGCGGCACAACAATGGGCCGTGGCAACAAGGTTTATCAGAACACGGTGCTCGGCGCTGAGCCGCAGGACTTCAACCATAAGGGTGAGGCTACACGCCTCGTCATCGGCGACGAGAACATCTTCCGTGAGAATGTGGTTGTTAACCGCGCTACATTTACCAACGGCGAGACACGCATCGGCAACCGCAACTTCTTCATGGAGGGCGTGCATATCTCGCACGACACGAAGGTTGACGACTACATAACGTTCGGTTATGGTACGAAGGTGGCTGGCGACTGTGAGGTTCACAGCGCTGCAATCTTCTCTTCTGGCGTCATCGTCAACTCGAACGTGCGCATCGGTGGTGCGTCGATGGTGACTGGCGGTGTGCGTATCTCGAAGGATGTGCCTCCGTTCATCGTGGCTACGGACAACCCCGTGCGCTACGCTGGCGTTAACGAGACGCTGCTGAAGTCGTCGGGCACAACCGAGAAGGTGATTGGCCATATCGCAAACGCTTATCGCCTTGTGTTCCACGGACAGACAAGCGTGTTCGACGCAATCAATCAGATTAAGGAGCAGGTGCCGGCAGGCAAGGAGATTACGGCTATCGTGAAGTTCCTTGAGAGCACTAAGCTCGGCATCATCAGCAAGCTGTAAGCCCATGTGGCTTCGGCTGGTTCTGAACAACTGAAACATCAAAACACATATATTTCATACCTTTTATATATTAGTGTTGTTATTTCAATGAAAGCGGCAAGGTCGACGTGACGTCAACCTTGCCGCTATTTTTTTGTGATGAGGTGTTGAGATGTTGAGGTGTTGAGATTTGATGTTGTGGTGGTGAGATGTTGAGGTGGTGAAGTGTTGAGGTGGTGAAGTGTTGAGGTGTTGAGATGGTGACATGTTGAGGTGTTCAGTAACCGACGGTGCAAGCGAAGCCTGCGGCAATCACTCTGTCGCGAATTGCATCAAGCTCTGCGTGCGTAGCCTTGCGAAGAGTGGGGCAAGGCGTCTCGCGGTCGATAGTGTATATCATCACGCTGCTGGGCTTGATGCGTCGAACGGTGGCGAGCCAAGGCTCCACGAACGCCTCCGAAACGTTGTCTACACTTGCGCCGGCGTCGTCCGTGCCGTGCATGAACATGGTCTGCACGATGCAGTGTCCGTCGAACGATTCCATCTCCTTGATGATGTTCCCAACGTTGTACGACGGTTGCACGGGGCGGTCCACCTTATTAATATATTCAGTGCAGACCGTGTCGAGCTTCATGATGTTGTTGTCGACGAGCATCAGCGCGCGATGCACGTCGGGGCGGTGCGCCAGCGTAGAATTAGTGAGTACCGACACGCGCGCCTCGGGATAGTAGGCGTCGCGCAGACGTATTGTGTCCTCGATGATAGGCAGGAAGTCGGGATGCGCTGTCGGTTCGCCGTTGCCCGAGAAGGTGATGACGTCGAGCTTCGAGTGCGCCGCACGCATCTTCTTCAGCTTTTGCTCAAGCCGCTCTGCGATAAGTTCGCGCGAAGGTTGCGGCAGAGTAGGGCGGCGCAAGCGGTTGTAGCCCACTTCGCAGTAGATGCAGTCGAACGTGCATATCTTTCCGTCGCTCGGGTTGACGTTCACGCCGAGCGAAATGCCGAGTCGCCGACTGTGTATCGGTCCGACTATCGGCGAAGGATAGAGAATTGTTGCCATTATGTGTGCTTTTATAGTTATCCAAAGGTAGATAGTTTGTTTTATTTAAGACGTGCGTAGGGTGTTAATTGACGTTAATCCCTCTTTTTAACCGATATTTTTTTGTTATTTTGCAGGAAATTTGGTATAATATAGCCTTTTCGGAATGAGAAAGAAAAACAAGAAGACCCGCAGTCGTCACGGATTGCAGGCCGTAACGTTGTGCATTAGCACCGCAATGGTGCTTATCCTGTTAGGTTTGGTGGTGTTCTCAGTGTGCACCGCTCGCAATCTTTCTGCCTATGTGAAGCAGAACATCGTGGTGACGATGATGCTGCAGGACGATATGACGACAGGCGAGGCTCACCAGTTCTGCAACAAGCTGCAGGCGCGCCCGTACATCTGTTCGCTGCAGTACATCAGTAAGGAGCAGGCGCTGCGCGAAGGCATCAAGGCGCTGGGCACCGACCCGCGCGAGTTCGCCGAAGTTAACCCGTTCCTCTCGTCTATCGAGATAACGCTGAAATCTGACTACGCCAACAGCGACTCGCTGCAGTTCATCTCTAAGGAGCTGAAAGCCTACCCTAAGGTGAGCGAGGTGAAGTATCAGAAAGACCTCATCGACAGCGTGAACGAGAACATCGCCAAGATAAGTCTGGTGCTGCTGGCGCTCGCCGTGCTGCTCACCATCGTGTCGTTCTCGCTTATCAACAACACCGTGCGTCTGAGTATCTACGCCCGCCGCTTCTCCATCCACACTATGAAACTCGTGGGTGCGTCGTGGGGCTTCATCCGTGCGCCGTTCGTGCGCCACTACGTGTTGCTCGGTCTGCTCGCTGCGCTCATAGCGTGCTGCGTGCTTGGCGGTGCTGTCTACGCTCTGTTCATGTACGAGCCCGACGTTCTCGACCTCATCACGTGGCAGGTGCTCGCCATAACTGCCGGTACGGTAGTTGTGTTCGGTATCTTCATCACGGCTATCTGCTCGATAATATCGGTTAACAAGTTCCTGCGCATGAAGGCAGGCGATTTGTATAAGATATAATGTTGAGGTGTTGATGTGTTGTGGTGTTGAGATGTTGACATTACTTATATATACATATTATATATAGACACTACTTATACATACAGACACTACTTATACATATAGTCATTATTTGATAGAATATATTCATTCAATTAAAATATAAACAAAGTGGATAAAAGAAATTACGCATTCGGTAAGATCAACTTCATTCTGATGGCTGTCGGAATGTTGGTTGTAATCCTTGGTTTTATACTTATGAGCGGTGGCGGAAGCGACGAGACCGTTTTCGACAACGATATCTTCAGCGTGCGCCGCGTGAAGGTGGCACCCGTAGTGTGCTTCCTAGGCTTCATCTCGATTATATATGCCATAATCAAAAAGCCGAAGGACGAATAAACCATTCAGGGGGTGCAGTTGTCTCAACTGCACCAACTAAGCGGCAGGTGCATCCTCTTGTGCCTTCAAATAGGTTGGTGCAGTTGAGACAACTGCACCCCCTGAGAGACAACTGCACCAACAAAGTAGTCGGTGAATTAGTTAGGTTGGTGCAGTTCTTGCTCTGGCAAGCGGCAAAGCCGAGCGGAGACAACTGCACCCCCTGATAACACCTCCTGATATCACCCCTGGCACCCTCGAATTAATAATTAATAATTAAAAATTAATAATTTAACAAATGGATTGGTTACAAGCATTGGTCCTTGGTGTTATCCAGGGACTCACAGAATACTTGCCCGTTAGTAGTAGCGGCCACCTCGCAATCGGCTCGGCACTCTTCGGTGTGCAGGGCGAGGACAACCTTGCGTTCACCGTAATGGTGCACGTAGCAACAGTGCTCAGCACCCTCGTCATACTGTGGAAAGAAATCGACTGGATTCTGAAAGGACTCTTCAAGTTCGAGATGAACGCCGAGACAAAATACTTCCTCAATATCGTCGTTTCGATGATACCGGTAGGCATCGTCGGTGTGTTCTTCAAGGACTATGTCGAGGAAATCTTCGGTTCGGGTCTGCTCATCGTGGGCTGCTGTCTGCTTCTCACAGCCTTGCTGCTCACATTCTCCTATTTCGCCAAGCCGCGTCAGCGCGAGCATATCTCTATGAAGGACGCCTTCATCATCGGTCTTGCCCAGGCTGCAGCCGTGCTGCCCGGACTCTCGCGCTCAGGTTCTACCATTGCTACCGGCTTGCTGCTTGGCAACAAGAAGGAGAATCTCGCCCAGTTCTCATTCCTTATGGTCATTCCGCCTATACTCGGCGAGGCGTTGCTCGACGTTCTGAAGGCAGCTAAGGGCGAAGACGCGTTCGCTGGCATCGACACATTGCCCCTCGTTGTTGGCTTCGTGGCTGCATTCGTCAGCGGATGCATCGCCTGCAAGTGGATGATCAACATCGTGAAGCGCGGCAAACTCGTTTGGTTCGGCGTATATTGCGCCATAGCAGGTGCCGTGACCATCGTTTGCTCTTTACTATAAAAATCAACAACAAATAATGAATTTCACCAAAGGCGAAGTCATCGCCATAAACAAACCCCTTGGCATGACCAGCTTCTGTGCCTTGGCAATAGTGCGAAAGCGCATCTGCGTACGCCTCGGGGTGAAGAAGATAAAGATAGGCCATGCCGGAACCCTCGACCCGCTCGCTTCGGGCGTGCTCGTGCTCTGCACCGGCAAGTTCACGAAGCGCATTGAGGAGTTTCAGATGCACGGCAAGGAGTACACAGCCACCATTCAGCTCGGCGCCACCACGCCCAGCTACGACATGGAGCATCCCGTGAACGCCACCTATCCTACAGACGGCATCACACGCGAACGCATAGAAGAGGTTCTGAAGCAGTTCGTGGGCGACATAGAGCAGGTTCCGCCGACATTCTCGGCGTGCAAGGTGGGTGGACAGCGCTCCTACGACCTGCGCCGAAAGGGTCAGGACGTGGAGCTGAAGCCGAAGCAGATACACATCGACGAGATAGAGCTCACGGCGTTCGACCCCGAAACGATGCAGATGTCGATACGTGTGGCGTGCGGAAAGGGCACATACATCCGCGCCTTGGCACGCGACATCGGTCGTGCGCTCAACTCCGGCGGCTATCTCACGGCTCTCTGCCGCACCCGATCGGGCGAACAGCGCGTGGAGAACTGCATCGAACTCGACAACTTCGAGGAGTGGCTCGCCAATCAGACAATAGAAACCAGTGAAGATGAATAAATAAAAACTACTATGAAGTTATCACAGTTCAAGTTTAAGTTACCAGAAGAGCTCATCGCTCTTTATCCGCATAGCATTTACCGCGAGTTCGAAAACGACAACGGCGAGAAGGAGACCTTCCGCATCACACGTCGCGACGAGTGTCGCCTGATGGTGCTGCACAAGAAGTCGCAGACCATCGAAATGTACAAGAAAGACGCCGACGGCAACCCCATCGAGGGCGAGTATCTCGACTTCCGCAACGTGCTCGACTACTTCGACGAGCACGACACGTTCATCTTCAACGACACAAAGGTATTCCCGGCGCGCCTCTACGGCACAAAGGAGAAAACCGACGCGAAGATTGAGGTGTTCCTGCTGCGCGAACTCAACGAGGAGATGCGCCTCTGGGACGTGCTCGTAGAGCCAGCACGCAAGATACGTATCGGCAACAAGCTGTTCTTCGATGACTCGGGCACTATGGTGGCTGAGGTTATCGACAACACAACAAGCCGCGGACGCACGCTCCGCTTCCTCTACGACTGTCCGCACGACGAGTTCAAGCGCGAGCTTTACGCTCTCGGCGAGGCTCCGCTGCCACGCTACATCCTCGACCGCCGCCCCGACAAGCGCAGCACAGAGGACGACTTCGACGACTTCCAGTGCATCTTCGCCAAGCATGAAGGCGCCGTTACGGCTCCGGCTACCGGCTTGCACTTCTCGCGCGAGCTGATGAAGCGCATGGAGATTCGTGGCATCAACTTCGCCTATATCACGCTCCACTGCGGTTTGGGCAACTTCCACGACATCGAAGTGGAGGACCTTACAAAGCATAAGATGGACTCGGAGCAGATGCGTGTAGACGCCGACTGCTGCAAGCTCGTCAACGACACGAAGCGTGCTGGTCATCGCGTGTGCGCTGTTGGTACAAGCGTCGTTAAGGCTACAGAGACCGCTGTCGGCACCGACGGTATGCTGAAGGAATACGACGGCTGGACAAACAAGTTCATCTTCCCGCCATACGACTTCGGACTCGCCGACTCGATGATCTCTAACTTCTACCATCCGTACTCAACACTCCTCATGGAGACTTGCGCTTTCGGCGGTTACGACCTCGTAATGGAGGCTTACAACCTCGCCGTTAAGCACGGCTTCAAGTTCGGTTCGTACGGCGACGCCCTGCTCATCGTTAACGACTAAGCCGCACTTATGCACAAGGTGTATCTTTCGCTCGGCTCCAATCTCGGCGACCGCGAGGCTACGATGCGCAGCGCCATTGAGATGCTCAACGAACGCGCTGGAACGGTAGACCGCCAGTCGTCGTTCATCGAGACAGAGCCGTGGGGATTTGAGTCGGCAAACCGATTCATGAACATGTGCGTGCGACTGCTTACTGCCTTGCAGCCCGCAGAACTGCTCGAAGCAACAAAGCAGATAGAGTGCGAACTGGGCAGAACGCAGAAGTCGGTAGACGGACAATATCACGACCGTCCCATCGACATCGACATCCTTATGTACGACGACCTGCAACTCTCTACGCCCGACCTTACGCTGCCGCATCCGCACATGCAGGAGCGCGACTTCGTTATGGTGCCGTTGAGAGAAATCTTATAATATAGAGGGCGTGTCAAAACTACAGTTAGCTTTTTATCGCAATGCTATAGTTTTGACACGCCCTCTATTTTTTTTGCTCCGTTTGTTGCGTTTTGTCATCGTATACCGAACGCCGTCCGATCAGATTGCGTTCGCTGTCCGATCAGATTGCGTCCGCCATCCGATCAGATTGCGTTCGCTGCCCGATTAGATTGCGTCCGCCGCCCGATCAGATTGCGTCCGCCAGTAGGAGGGTGGAGCTTTGAAACTCTCTGTTTTTTTTATCCTAACAATGTGTTCATATATAAACTACAAACTATCAATCGATAAAGATTTTTTTCAAAAAAGATAACTTTTGTTTGGCGAAAAACATGATTATAAGTATATTTGCAGAATAATTGTAGCAATCAATTAATAATCATACAAACATAATTATGAAGAAATCTTTACTTTTGACTGCGGCTCTTGTTATGGCAACAACAGCTGCCAATGCACAGCCGTTTGTTGAAGGCGTTCCGTTCAGCGCACGCCAGTTCGGCAAGCACCTCGTGCCAGCACTTAACGCACAGGCTCAGCCTTCAAAGCTGCGCGCTGAGAAGAAAAACAACTATTATTTGCGTCCGGAAGGCGCATTGTTCCAGACTACTGATAAGACAGGTCAGATTTGGGGAACAGTGTATATGTATGTTCCGGGTGCTTACGACGTAAAGTTCAAGAAGCAGGGCACAGATGCCTATGTTTGGCATCAGAACACATTCGACTATTACGGCGATGTAACTGTTAACGATTGCTCAAGCAATACAGATTATTATTATAAGATTGACGCAAACGGCGACTTCAACTTGAAGAGTCTGTTTGATGGAAGCGATGCTGTTCCAACACTTGTTTGCAATACCGACTCGTTCCTCCTTGCTTCTGAGAATCCTTACTTCGGCAATCCGGGCGACCCAGGCAAGCACGAATCATTGGCTTTGATGTACTATTATCCGCGCGTATATTCTGGTATCGACCAAGCTAACCGCCGCGTGACTCCGCTTTCATACACTATGGACCAGGTGAGCGAAGTGTTCTTTGGTGGCATGGACAACGAGTACACATACGGCTCGGGTACGTTCACACAGGACGGAGCTAAATACACCGCCACCGGCGTTTATCAGTATTTCGACAAACCGATGGCTCCGCTGGTCGTAGAAGATATCTTCATTCCGGTTATCTCTAAGGGCTATTATCCTATCGCGAAGGGCAAGTCGCTGCGTATGCAGATCCACAACGTGATAGAGCAGGACGGCCAGCGCCTTCCTGGCGACAGAATTCTCTACGAACTCACAGCTACTGAGCCTGAGACTATCGACGTAGGCAGCGTTCCGTACGACGATAACACAAGCTACAACGCCTTCACACTCGTGTTCACAAAGAAGAACGCTGAGGGCAAGGCAGAGCGCTTCACAATCGACGAGCCGTTCTACGTAGTTATCGACGGACTCGACAAGGAAGGCATCGACTGCGGCTTTGAGGTCAGCGAGTTGCCTTACTATTATGACAACTTCGACTCGGCTGTAGGCATGTGGAGCAAGGACGGCAGTCCGGCGTTCTTCAGCCTCTACAAAGACGTTGCGCTGAAGGTGTCGTTCTCTGCTAAGTACGACTACTGCAACCCGATGTACTACGTCCTCAACGGACGTGAAGAGAACTACGGCGTTGTGAAGATGAGCGACGACGGCACAAGCGGCAAGACACTCATTCCTGGCGATTTGGTCTTCGACGGTCCGGCTATAAAGGTGAATGACGATTGGTTCGATGCCAACAACGAGCCTAACTACAAAGTAACTTGCGACGCCGACTGGGTCAAGTCGATCACTGCCGACACAAAGACATGGGCTGAGTACGACATCGTGGTGCTCAAGGTGGTATGCGACCCACTGCCGGAGGGCGTGAGCGGACGCAAGTGCGAGCTCCACGTTCAGGGCAAGACCTGCAAGTCGACATATCCTATCGAGGTTCTGCAGGGCAATGCAGAGGCAGGCATTAACGGCGTGACAGTTAACGTGGCAAGCGACGGCAAGACATACAACATCGGCGGACAGCGCGTGGCTGACGACACAAAGGGCCTCGTGATACGCAACGGAAAAAAATATCTGAACAAGTAAGAATCCTAACTTCTATTTCGTAATTAGAAACAAAAAGGGGTGCGCAAGTTGCTCTGCAACCGCACCCCTATATATAAAAAGGTGCGAAGATTGCGCTGCAACCGCACTCGTATATATAATATAATGTATAATAATTAGAGAGAGTTTATTAATAAGATAAATAACTTAAACAATATGATTATGAGAAAAACACTTAGAGTACTTCTCTCTGCGGTGCTGGCAGCCACAACGTTGGTTCCGTCGGCAACAAACGCGCAGACTCCGTCTACTGGCGGACCGTACGACATCCCGTATTCATGTCTTTGGAACGACCCGACTGTGCTGTCTACCAAGGAGTGGACCGTTGAAGACAAGAACAACGACGGCATCACTTGGGGATTCAGCAACGACGTGCCCGGCAGTTTCATCAGTTATGTAGGCACTACGCAGAAGCAGGATGCCGACGACTGGCTCGTTAGTCCGTACTTGGCATTCGAGGCAGGCAAGACATATAAGATTGAGACCGGTGGCTTCAAGGCTGCAGGCGGTGCTCAGCAGTTGTCTGTGGCTGTCGGCACAGGCGACGACCCCACAACATACAAGGTTGTAGGCGACTACACCATCTCTGCTACATACGGCATCGGTAGCGCCACACCAGTAGAAGGCGAGTTCATTGCTCCTACAACCGGCAGCTATCGCGTAGCGTTCCATTGCACCAGCAACCAGCGCGCCTATCTCTTGCTCCTTCCGGTGAAGGTGTTTGCACAGGCAGCCTTGGCTGTGCGCCCGGCAGCAGTAAACGACCTCAATGTAGAGGTTGGCGCTAAGGGAGCAGTGTCGGCTAAGGTGTCGTTCACAACACCGTCTACCGACTATGCAGGCAATAAGCTCTCTGGTCTTACACGCGTTCAGCTCTATCGCGACTACGTGCAGGTGAAGAACTACGACGCTCCTGCTGTAGGTACAAAGGTAGAGTGGCAGGACGACGAGGTAGTTACCGGCGAGCATACCTACAGCGTAGTAGCTACAGCCAACGACTTGCGTAGCGACGAAGTTGTAAAGAAGGTGTATGTTGGTTACGACCGTCCGCTTCCTCCGCAGAACATCAAGATTTACGACCACCTCAACGGCAAGGCTACCATCACATGGGACCCCGTTTCAGAAGTAGGTATGCACGGCGGATATGTAGATCCGAAGACAGCAGAATACTGCGTGAATACACTTTATTATGGTTATCTTCAGCCGGTGGAGCAAGGTCTTACAACTACAAAGTGTGTTGTAAACGATGTTAACTACGACGGTGCTCAGGGTGCTGTGCAGTATGCACTTCAGACCTTCGTAGACAGCCCGACATCAGACACAGCCGTAGTCAGCGACTATGGACGTGAAGCATTCGTCATCGGTCTGGCACACCCGATACCTTACTACGAGTCGTTCGCTAACAAGAGCCTTCAGAAGGGTCCGTGGATTATTGATGCCAACTGTCCAGGCAAGTTCGGTCTTTCAGAAGACAGCCAGGACGACGACGCAGGCGCACTTGTGTTCAACCCGTCAACAGGCAGCACATTGGCTTGCATCCAGGGTCCGAAGGTAGACATCTCTAAGGCAGGCAACCCGCAGCTCGTATTCTGGTACTACGCATATCCTGGCACCGACGGCAAGATAACCGTAAAGGTTAACCGCAACGGTCAGGAGATGAAGGAAGTAGGAACCGTCGATTACAGCAAGCTCAGCGGTTCAATAGGCTGGCGTTCTGTATCGTTCGACCTCGCTGGCGTTAGCAACGCAGGCATAGAGAACGGCTACATCCGTCCTTACTTCTACGCAGAAGGACTTTCTACAAGCCTCTTAATTGATAATATCAAGATTTACGACGCTGTCGACAACAACCTCTCTGCTGAGCTCGACGCTCCTGCACACGTGCAGAACGGCAAGGTGACTGTAGTGAACGTAAAGGTTACTAACCTCGGCACAGCAAAGGCAAGCGGCTACAAGGTACACCTCTATGTAGACGGCAAGAAGTATGAGACAGAAGAGGGCGAAGACCTCGAGCCGAACGCACAAGCTACATACGAGTTCGCATTCACACCGAAACTCGGCGCAAAGAGCTTCAAGGTGAGAGGCGAAGTAGAGTGGGCTGCAGACGCATTCCAGGACAACAACAAGACTGATGAGGCAACAGTAGGCATCGTTAAGTCGCCGCTTCCGGCAGTCAGCGACCTCGCTGCTTCAGCCAAGGGCGTGCTCACATGGTCGTCGATGAATGTTGACGGCGCTGTGGTTAAGGACGACTTCGAGACATACACGCCGTGGTCTATCAACAACGTAGGCGACTGGACACTCTACGACGGCGACAAGGGCACTGTATATACCTTCGGTGGCATCCAGCACCCGAACTCAGGCGTAGCACAGGCTTACATCGTCTTCAACCCGTGGCAGGTGAGCGGTCTTGCAGCCGACTACATGCAGATGTTTGCAGACATCTTCGCGCCTCACTCAGGCGAGCAGTCGATGATGTCAACCGGCACAACAATCGACACCGGCACACCTACCAACAACTGGCTCATCACTCCGGAGCTTTCGGGCGAGGAGCAGACCGTTTCGTTCTGGGTTAACGCTCCTGGCGACGAGGTAAGCCGCGGCGAGCAGAATCCGAACTCAGGTCCTGAGACATTCGACCTCTACTACTCTGAGGACGACACCAACCCCAACTCGTTCATCAAGATCAACAAGGACTCTTACGAGGCTGTTTACGACTGGAAGCAGTACAACATCGACCTTCCTGAGGGTGCTAAGTACTTCGCTATCGTACACACAAGCACAGGTTCGCTGACATCTTACAACTACGAGCCCGACCGTGTATGCGTCGACGACGTTACATACCGTGCAGGCGGCTTGCGTGTAATGGGCTACAACGTATATCGCGACGGCGTTCTCGTTAAGAAGCTCGACAGCAAGACCACAACCTGGACCGACGACAACTACGCTAACGACAACGGCTACGGCGCAGGCAACCACAAGTACAACGTCATCGTGGTTTACGCTAACGGCGAGTCTGACGTGTCTAACACAGCTTACGTAGGCGACCCTGCTGCAGGCATCGGTCTCGTAACAGTAGAAGGCGCAAAGGCAGACAACCGCGTATACACCGTAGACGGACAGTACGTAGGCAAGAGCCTCCAGAACCTCAACAAGGGTCTCTACATCCAGAACGGCAAGAAGGTTGTAGTGAAGTAATTTGCAAAAAATAGTTAAGATATAGATTAAATGCGGGTGCAAATGGTCTGACTTTCAATAAAAAGTCGTACCTTTGCACCCGCATTTTGCACAAATAATAATTTAATTTTTAAAGTTCTATGTATTTAGATCAGGCAAAAAAACAAGAGATCTTTGGACAGTACGGAAAGTCTAACACTGATACTGGTTCAGCTGAGAGCCAGATAGCATTGTTCTCATACCGTATTTCCCATTTGACGGAACATCTTAAGAAGAACCGTAAAGATTATACTACCGCACGTTCTTTGACACAGCTGGTAGGAAAGCGCCGCGCATTGCTTAACTATCTGTACGACCGCGACATCAATCGCTATCGTGCAATCATCAAGGCCCTCGGCCTCCGTAAGTAATCCGCACAAAGGAAACAAGGTCCCGCGTACTCAAAGAGAACGCGGGATTTTTTTTGTATTTATACTACTTGTCTGAAAAAAAAGTAGTAACTTTGCAGAAGTTTTTTAAGGTATATAAAATGCAAGATATTAGAAACATTGCGATTATCGCCCATGTCGACCATGGAAAGACCACGCTTGTCGACAAGATGATGTTGGCGGGCAAGCTGTTCCGTGACGGCCAGGATAACAGTGGCCAGGTATTGGACTCCAACGACCTGGAACGCGAACGAGGAATAACTATCCTTTCCAAGAACGTTTCAATCAACTGGAAAGGCACAAAAATCAATATTATTGACACCCCGGGTCACTCCGATTTCGGTGGTGAGGTAGAGCGCGTGCTCAACATGGCAGACGGTTGTATTCTGCTTGTTGACGCATTCGAAGGACCGATGCCGCAGACACGCTTCGTGCTGCAGAAGGCGCTTCAGATTGGTCTGAAGCCGATCGTTGTTGTGAACAAGGTTGACAAGCCCAACTGCCGCCCTGAGGAGGTGTACGAAATGGTGTTTGACCTCATGTTCTCACTCAACGCTACCGAAGACCAGCTCGACTTCCCCGTTGTTTACGGTTCGGCAAAGAACGGCTGGATGGCTGAGGACTACAACGCCCCGACAGACAATATCGACTATCTGCTCGACAAGATTGTAGAAGTGATACCCGCACCGAAAGTGCTTGATGGTACGCCGCAGATGCTCATCACATCGCTCGACTACTCAAGCTACACCGGTCGTATCGCCGTAGGTCGCGTTCACCGCGGCACGCTCAAGGAGGGCATGAACATAACCATCTCTCACCGCGACGGCACTCAGGAGAAGACACGCATCAAGGAAATACACGTGTTCGAGGGTATGGGACAGAAGAAGGTAGACGAGGTTCACTCTGGCGACATCTGCGCCATCGTAGGTCTGGAGCGCTTCGAAATCGGCGACACCATCTGCGACTTCGAGAACCCCGAGCCGCTGCCTCCTATCGCTATCGACGAGCCTACCATGAGTATGCTCTTCACCATCAACGACTCGCCGTTCTTCGGTAAGGAAGGCAAGTTCGTTACATCACGCCACATCAACGACCGCTTGCAGAAGGAGCTTGAGAAGAACCTTGCGCTGCGCGTTCGTCCGTTCGAGGACACCACGGATAAGTGGATCGTAAGCGGACGCGGTGTGCTCCACCTCTCTGTGCTCATCGAGACAATGCGTCGCGAGGGTTACGAGCTTCAGGTAGGTCAGCCGCAGGTAATCTACAAGGAGATCGACGGTGTGAAGTGCGAGCCTATCGAGGAACTTACTATCAACGTGCCCGAGGAGTTCTCGAGCAAGATGATTGATATGGTGACACGCCGCAAGGGCGAGATGACATCTATGCAGACCCTCGGCGACCGCGTAGATATCGAGTTCGACATACCGTCGCGCGGCATCATCGGTCTGCGCACCAACGTGCTCACAGCGAGCCAGGGCGAGGCTATCATGGCCCACCGCTTCAAGGAGTACCAGCCGTACAAGGGCGAGATTACACGCCGTATGAACGGTTCGATGATTGCGCTCGAGACCGGCACAGCCTATGCTTACTCTATCGACAAGCTGCAGGATCGCGGCAAGTTCTTCATCGATCCGGGTGAGGAAGTGTACGCAGGTCAGGTGGTAGGCGAGCACGTTCACGACAACGACCTCGTCATCAACGTTACAAAGGCAAAGCAGCTCACCAACGTTCGTGCCAGCGGTTCTGACGAGAAGGCGCGCGTGATACCGAAGGTGGTGATGAGTCTTGAGGAGTGCCTCGAGTACATCAAGGGCGACGAGCTCGTGGAGGTTACTCCGAAGAGCATGCGTATGCGCAAGGTCATTCTCGACCATCTCAGCCGCAAGCGCAGCAACAAAGACTAATTTCTTGTATCGAAATATATACAACGACGGGTGTTCCAAGACTGTGAAGTCATGGGACACCTTTTTTCGTATCAAATGCTTGCTTTTATGGAATTAATTTATTACATTTGCGGCATGGGAATAGAAAAGATACGAAAAGTCATATGTAGTTTATGATAAGACTTAATGAAGAGAAGTTGGCACGACTTCACACCGCAGATGAAATATTGGAAAAGGAATACGGCGCACCCGGCACCCCTTCGCGCGATGCTTTCGAGGCGCGTGCCAAGGCGTGGTACTACGCTGAGTTGCTGAAAGAAGAACGCAAGCGCCAGAAGCTTACGCAGCAGCAGCTTGCCGACAAGATTGGCAAGAAGCGCGAGTACATATCAACCATAGAGCGTGGCAACAGCGACATGCAGATGTCTACGTTCCTGCAGATAGCCTCTGCGTTAGGACTGCGTTTCTCGCTCGTGGTGGGCTGACGGCAAATTAATGTGCGGGTAGACTGATGGCAAGTTGGTTAAACCATGCGCCCGAACACAATAATAACGGCTGTTCGGCGTTTATTATTCAGAAAGTGAAAACGTAAACGAACATGAAAGAAATGAAGAAAAGAACTATATTGTTGGGCCTTGCCGCAGGCGTGCTGCCGGCAATGGCGCAACCAAAGGTCGGCACCGTTTCAGTATTGCCCCGTGTGGGTGTGGCGCTCGCCAGTCTGCCCGGCGACAAAATGTATATAGCCGGTGGAGTCGGCGACAACATGACTTACTCGGCACGCTACAAGGCAGGCCTGATGGCAGGTGTCGACATCGACTGGCAGTTCATGCCCAACCTCTCTGCCACAATCGGTGCGCAGTACGTGCAGCAAGGCGCCAAGTATAGCAACGACGGCTACAAGGTGAAGGTTACGGAAGGCGTGTACAAAGGCACGGGCTACAGCGACTGGAGCACGCAGCTCCATTACATCAACGTGCCTTTGATGCTCAACGCCTACCTCGGTACGGGCTTTGCTGTTAAAGCCGGTGTGCAGATAGGTTTCCCGCTCTCGGGCAAGATGAAGTACACCGAGCAGCAGTACACGATGACGAAAGACGACGTGAAGTACGAGAAGCCCGAACACGTGAAATACAACCTGAACTCAACGCTCACAAAAGTGACATTCGCTATTCCCGTCGGAGTGAGCTACGAGTTCTCTAACGTAATAATCGACGCGCGCTACAACATCGGACTTACGCAGTTCCAGAACATTGACGGCTTCGACTCGTCGAAGAACAGCGTGTTTGCGTTCAGCGTAGCATATCGTCTGGAACTCTAAAAACCTGCTACGTCGCCAAAACCAGAACATCAACCGAACAACAATGGAAAAGAAGATAGTAGTCTGCTGCGCCATCATCGTAGCAGGAACATACATACTCTCGCGCTCGTGGTCGATGACCATCGGCGTGGCTCTGCTGCTCTACGCCCTCGACGCCTACCTCACGGCTTGGGTGAAGAAGAAGGACGAGCAGTATTACGGAAAAAAGAAAAAGGAAGAAGATGGAGAAACTCATTAAACTATATACAGAATGGAGTGGGGCTGAACCCGTCAGCACCGAGCTGCTCGCCGGAGCCGGCAGCAACCGCCAGTATTACCGCTTCACCTCTGAGGACGGCTCTACCGTCATCGGCGTAGTAGGCACCAGTCGCGACGAGAATCACGCCTTCGTTTATCTCGCCGAGCACTTCGAGCAGCGCCAGTTGCCCGTGCCGCACATACTCGCACAGAGCGCCGACGGACTGCGCTATCTGCAGACCGACCTCGGCTCAACCTCGCTCTTCGACGCCATACGCGGCGGACGCGAGGCTGGCGGCAGATACAACCAGCACGAGAAGCAGCTGCTGAAAGCCACCATACGCCAGTTGCCGAACATACAGATACGCGGAGCGCGCGGACTCGACTGGCAGAACTGCTATCCGCAGCCCGAGTTCGACGAGGACAGCGTGCTCTTCGACCTCAACTACTTCAAGTATTGCTTCCTGAAGCCTTCGGGTCTCGACTTCCACGAACTGAAGCTCGAGGCTAACTTCCGTCTCTTCGCCAAGGACCTCACCGCCGAGAACATCGACTCGTTCCTCTACCGCGACTTCCAGGCGCGCAACGTGATGCTCGACGCCGAGGGCAATCCGCATTTCATCGACTTTCAGGGCGGCAGACGCGGTCCGTTCTACTACGACCTCGCCTCGTTTCTCTGGCAGGCGTCGGCACGCTACAGCGACAAGCTGCGCCGCGAACTCGTAGCCGAATACTACGACGCGCTGAAGCAGTACACCGAGGTACCGTCGCTGCGCCACTTCGTCCATCGTCTGAGCCTCTTCGTGCTCTTCCGTACGCTGCAGGTGCTCGGCGCATACGGCTTCCGTGGCTACTTCGAGCGCAAGAAGCACTTCCTCGATTCCATTCCGCCGGCTATGGACAACCTGCGCGCGCTGCTGAAGCTGGGCGAGCAGGTGTTCCCCTATCCATACATGATGGACATGCTGCGCCGACTCACCGAGATGCCGCGCTACGCTCATATCGAGGAGCCGGCTGTGTCGCGCGCCGACGGCTACAAGACCACCGACAAGAACGTCTACGAGGCTCATCCGCAGGACGGACCAGCCACGTTCTCCAAGTACGACGGCAAGGGACCGCTGCGCGTGCGCGTCTTCAGCTTCTCCTACCGCAAAGGCATACCAGCCGACGAGTCGGGCAACGGCGGCGGATACGTGTTCGACTGTCGCTCTACGCACAACCCCGGACGCTATGAGCCCTACAAGAAACTCACCGGACTCGACGAGCCAGTGATACGATTTCTCGAGGACGACGGCGAGATACTCACCTTCCTCGACAGCGTATACAAGCTCGCCGACGCACACGTGCAGCGATACATCGACCGCGGCTTCACCGACCTGATGTTCTCCTTCGGTTGCACCGGCGGACAGCATCGCAGCGTCTACTCGGCGCAGCATCTCGCAGAACATCTGCACGAGAAGTTCGGAATAGAAGTGCACGTCTGCCACAGAGAGCAAGGCATAGAGCAGACACTTCTGTAGAATTTATAGTGCATTCGTTTTGCTGTTTGGCGGATTTTGAGTAATTTTGTAGGCAACATATTTATAACGACATCTATGATGCAAGCAATGATTTTCGCGGCAGGAATGGGCACTCGCCTTAAACCGCTCACCGACACTATGCCAAAGGCGTTGGTGAGGGTAGGTGGTGAGCCGCTCATAAAGCACGTAATACAAAATCTCTCTGAGGCTGGCGTTGACCGCATTGTTGTCAACGTGCACCACTTTGCGCAGCAGATAATCGACTATCTTACAGAAAACGACAACTTCGGGCTCGATATACGCATCTCCGACGAATCAGCCGGACTGCTCGAAACGGGCGGTGGCATAAAGCATGCCGCGCAGTTCTTCGCCCCCGACGCCCCGATACTCATACATAACGTGGATATCCTGAGCAACGTAGACCTGCGACGCTTCTATCAGCGCGCCGGTGGTCTGCTCAAGGCTGACGCTTCAACTCCGACTTCAGCTGACGCTCCCGACGCGTTGCTCCTCGTGAGTGAGCGCAAGACGCAGCGCTATCTGCTCTTCGACGACACGATGCGTCTCGTCGGTTGGACCAATATCGCCACGGGCGAAGTGAAGAGTCCGTACCCCGACCTCGAACCTAAGGCTTGTCGCATGTACGCCTTCGCCGGCATACATGCTCTCTCGCCCCGTATGCTGCCTTTGATGCAGCAGTTCCCCGACCGCTTCAGCATCATCGACTTCTACCTGCAGACCTGCGCCACCCATCGCATCGAAGGCTTCGCCAAAGACGACCTCCTGCTGATGGACATCGGCAAGCTCGACACGCTGGCACAAGCAGAGGAGTTCCTGTTAAAAGTAAAAAGCCCCTCCCAACCCTCCCCGTCGGGGAGGGCTTGAGAATGCACAAGGCTTAGTTCGGCCTATCCCCCAAGGGCTTAGGAAGGCTTAAGAAGGCTTAGTTAGGCTTAAACGCCGCCTTTCCTCGGCTTAAACGCTGCCTACCTTCAGCTTAACCGCCGCCTAAAGAAGAAAAAAGAAACATCGAATACAAACAATAAAACCAACCAAAGTAATGCAACAGAAGATAATAATTCTTGATTTCGGTTCGCAGACCACGCAGCTCATTGGCCGCCGTGTGCGCGAGCTTGATACCTTCTGCGAGATTATGCCCTACAACAAGTTCCCGAAGGACGACCCCTCTGTCATCGGCGTCATCCTCAGCGGAAGCCCCTTCTCGGTTCACGACAAGGAGGCGTTCAAGGTAGACCTTAGCCAGTTCGTAGGACGCATCCCGGTGCTTGGCATCTGCTACGGCGCACAGTACATCTCTTACGCCGGCGGCGGAAAGGTGGAGGCAGCCGACTCTCGCGAGTACGGACGTGCCAACCTCGAGCACTTCGACGCCGAGAACCCCTTGTTCAAAGGCTTCGTGCAGAACTCGCAGGTATGGATGAGCCACGGCGACACCATCACCGCTATCCCAGAAGACTTTAAGTGCATCGCTTCTACAGCCAACGTGAAGTATGCAGCTTACGCTTCTACAAAGCAGCCGGTATGGGCAGTGCAGTTCCACCCCGAGGTGTTCCACTCGCTGCAGGGCACACAGCTCCTGAAGAACTTTGTGGTAGACATCTGCGGAAGCCGTCAGGACTGGAGCGCAGACTCGTTCGTAGAAACAACCGTAGCTGAACTCAAGGCGCAGCTCGGCGACGACAAGGTGATCCTCGGACTCTCGGGCGGTGTCGACTCAAGCGTAGCAGCCGTACTCCTCAACAAGGCTATCGGCAGCAACCTCACATGTATCTTCGTCGACCACGGCATGCTCCGCAAGAACGAGTTCCGCGACGTAATGGAAGACTACAAGTGTCTCGGTCTTAATGTTATCGGCGTAGACGCAAGCGAGAAGTTCTTCTCAGACCTCGCAGGCGTTACAGATCCCGAGCAGAAGCGCAAGATCATCGGTCGCGACTTCGTTGAGGTGTTCAACGCTGAGGCTAAGAAGCAGACCGGCGCAAAGTGGCTTGCTCAGGGCACAATCTACCCCGACCGCATCGAGTCGCTCAACATCACAGGCAAGGTAATCAAGAGCCACCACAACGTAGGTGGTCTGCCTAAGGATATGAACCTCAAGCTCTGCGAGCCGCTCAAGTGGCTCTTTAAGGACGAGGTTCGCCGCGTAGGTCGCTCAATGGGCATGCCCGAGCACCTCATCACACGCCATCCGTTCCCAGGACCGGGCTTGGCTGTGCGCATCCTTGGCGACATCACTCCCGAGAAGGTACGCATCCTTCAGGATGCCGACGACATCTATATCCGCGGTCTGCGCGAGTACAAGACAAAGCTCTCTGGCGATGACGCACGCCGCGTACTTGCTGCCGGCGTTCCTGCCGACATGCACGACGGCGAGATAGAGGTTTCGCTCTACGACCAGATTTGGCAGGCAGGCACAGTGCTCCTCTCTACCGTACGCTCAGTAGGCGTAATGGGCGACGAGCGCACATACGAGCACCCCGTTGCTCTCCGTGCCGTTACCTCTACCGACGCTATGACAGCCGACTGGGCTCACCTGCCTTACGACTTCATGGCTAAGGTGTCTAACGAGATCATCAACAAGGTGCGCGGTGTCAACCGCGTATGCTACGACATCTCGTCTAAGCCGCCATCAACAATCGAGTGGGAGTAAACCTCTACTATAAGATAGGCTGGAAGATTTTGCTCATTTTCGGGGCAAATTCTTCCAGCCTTTATTGTTTTCGTAAAGCGATACCGGATATGTGGAGCCTTATCGCTACCTTGTTTTAAATCCCCAGCTTCTCAATTTTGTTATATATCGTCTTGCGGTCTACGCCGAGCAGACGGGCGGCTTTGGCTTTGTTGCCGTTGGTCTGTTGCAGAGCGGTGATGATGCGTTGGCGCTCCGTGTCCTCGTCGTGCAGTTGCAGGACGTTGTCGGTGCGAATCTGTCCCATCGCCAGCGTCAGTTCGGCGGTGGTGATCTGCGAGCCGCGCGTGAGCAGCACCGCACGCTTCACCACGTTGTTCAGTTCGCGGAGGTTGCCGGGCCATGAGTGTGAGGCGAGCATCTCCGCAGCGCCAGAGTCGAAGCCCTCAACGTTGCGGTTCAGCTCCTCGTTGGCGTGACGGATGAAGAGGTCGGCGAAGAGGAAAAGGTCGCTGCCGCGCTCCGAGAGCTTGGGCATGTAGATGGTGAACTCGTTGATGCGATGGTAGAGATCCTCGCGGAAACGGCCCTCGCTTACAGCCTCCTCAAGGTTTTCGTTCGTAGCGCAGACAAGTCGGATGTCGATGTCTATCTCCTTCGTTCCACCAACGGGTCGGATGCGACGCTCCTGCAGCGCACGCAGCAGTTGCACCTGCACTTCGTAGCTCAGGTTGCCCACCTCGTCGAGGAACAGCGTGCCGCCGTTGGCTATCTCGAACGCGCCGCGTTTGTCGGCGTCAGCGCCCGTGAACGCTCCCTTCTTATGACCGAAGAACTCGGATGCTGCAACGTCGCGCGGAATCGCTCCGCAGTCGAGTGCGAAGAACGGACTGTCGTGGCGCTGACTGAGGTCGTGAATGCGGTGAGCCACGTACTCCTTGCCGGTGCCCGACGCTCCGAGTATGAGAACGGACATCGGCGTCGGAGCCACCAGCTCTACGTAGCTGTATAGCTGTCGAGAGGCTTCGCTCTTGCCCTCGATGTAGCGGGGAGCGGCTTCCGAGTTTTGAGTTTTGAGTTTTGAATTGTGCGCCGTTGGCGCATTTTGAGTTGTAGAGTTTTGAATTGTTGCATTGCTTTGTTGCGTGTTCTGCTCCATCGCATCGTTGATCTTCTGCAGCAGAATGTCGGGCTGCACAGGCTTTGCTATATAGTCGGCAGCGCCCGACTTCATGGCGAGCACCGCGTTCTGCACCTCCGCATAGTTTGTCATCACGATGAACGGCGCATTGATGCTGTGCTCGTGCATCCAAGCCAGCAGTCGGAGGCCGTCGTGATCGGGCAGTCGGAGGTCGGAGAGCACGAGGTCTACGCTCTTCATGTCCACGAGCAGCTTCACGGCAGCACCCACCGATGTCGCCTTGTCCACCTCAAATCCCTTTCGGCGCAGCCATGTCTGTAGCATTGTGCCGAAAGCGATATCGTCTTCTACAATCAGTATATGTCGCATAGTATTTCCTTAAGTTTCTCTATCAGTTGTTTTGTCAATCTTTCGCGTTCTTGTTCGTTAGGGGGTGTAGTTGTTTCCCCTGGGGGTGCACTTGTCTCCGCTCGGCTTTCGCCGCTTGCCAGAGCAAGAAGTGCACCAACCAAGATGTTCTTTTCTTCGCTTTGTGGGTGTGGTTGCTTTGTGGGTGCACTTGAGACAAGTGCACCCCCTGGGGGTTGCAGTAGTGCGACCCATTGGTTTTTGCCCGGCTCAATCATCTCGAGTAGCGGCATCGCCTTGTGCGCCGCCTTCGCAACGCGCTCAGGGTCAGAACCGTCGCCAATCATCTCTAAGTATTCCTCTATCGACTTGCGTATGTCGCCTATTATCTGCGCTTCCGCTTCGGGGTCGCCGTCGGTGAAGGGAAGGAGAGCGGTTTTGAGTTTTGAATTTTGAGTTTTGAGTTTTGAGTTGTTCTCGGCTTCGCCTGCGATTGTGAGTTTTGAGTTTTGAGTTTTGAGTTTTGAATTGTTCTCGGCTTCGCCTGCGATTGTGAGTTTTGAGTTTTGCTCTTTCTCGGAAACCCTTACTGCAGCGCCCGTCAGTTGACAGATGGTGGCGGCGAGTGTATGCACCGAGAACGGCTTGAACAGACAGGCGTCGAAGCCCTTGCTGCGCAGTTGCGGCATGATGCTCTGCTCGTGTGCCGTCATAGCCACGAACTTCGTGCGGAGTACGGACTTGTCGGTTGCAGGCGTAGCCGACGATGCGCTGCGTATGCGGCGCATTATCTCGCTGCCGTTCATCTCCGGCATCTCGATGTCGGTGAACACGATGTGCGGATTCTTCTCCACAGCAATACTGATGGCTTCGTCGGCGTGTATGGTCGTCGTGATGTCGAACTGCACGCCGTCGATGCGCCGGAGCATCTCGTTGAGAAGCTGCCCCTGCAGGCGGTCGTCGTCTACTATCACCACGGAAATAGTGGGTTGAGGTGTTGAGGTGTTGAGGTGTTGAGATTTGCCTTTAGGGGGTGCACTTGTCTCAAGTGCACCAACTATGCTGTTATGTTTGCTTTGTTGGTGCACTTCTTTGCTTTGTTGGTGCACTTGAGACAAGTGCACCCCCTGAGTATGTTTGCTTTGTTGGTGCACTTCTTTACTTTGTTGGTGCACTTCTTGCTCTGGCAAGCGGCGAAAGCCGAGCGGAGACAAGTGCACCCCCTGAGTATGTTTGCTTTGTTGGTGCACTTGTTGCTTTGTTGGTGCACTTGAGACAAGTGCACCCCCTGAGTGTACCCCCTGATTAGTGACCACCTTCACCGGCAGACACACTCTGAACGTTGTGCCCTTGCCCTTTGTCGACGCAACATTTATTCTGCCGCCGAGCAGCGTCACAATCTCGCGAGTGATAGTGAGTCCGAGACCCACGCCCTCCTTGCCTTGAGCGCCGGGCAGACGCGTGAAGGCGTTGAACACACTCTGCAGTTCTTTGGGTGTCATGCCGCAGCCCGTGTCGCTCACGCTCAGCGTCATCCAACCGTTCAGAACGGTTATGCCGACACGCACCTCGCCCTCGTCGGTATATTTGATAGCGTTGCTCACGAGGTTGTTCAAAATCTGCTTGATGCGGAACGCATCCGAACGGCAGAACATATCCTCTGCAACGTTTATATCCGTCACCAAGCGCAGCTGTTTAGCCATAGCCAGCGGCTGCATCTGCGCCACACACTCGCTGACGAGCGCAGTCGGCTGGAAGCTCACCTCGTGTCGCTCCGCCTTTCCGCTCTCCAGCTTATGATAGTCGAGCAGCGCCGACACCAGTTGCAGCAGATGATTAGCCGAGCCCGATATGCTCTGCAGGTAGCCCACAGCCTTCGGACGGTCTACATACTCGCTGAGCAGGTCGATGAAACCGGCAATCGACGCCGCCGGCGCCTTTATGTCGTGCGTGATGGTGAGCAGCAGTCGCTCTCGCTGCTGCATGATGCGCTCCGTCTCCGTCTTCGCTTCAAGAATGCGCTGACGGTCGCGGCGCTCGCGCTTTATGTCTCTGAGGATGTACACCACGAGAATCGCCGCCGAGAGAATCGCCAACAGTCCCAGCACCGCAATCCTCACGATCATGGCACGTCGCGAACTGATAGCCTTGCCCACAACACGCTGCAGGGCGTTGTGCTCGTCGCTCTGTATGTCCTCCAGCAGCTGCCATGTGCGCTTCGTCAGCTGAATGCTCACCAGCTGTAGACGGTCGTTTCGCGTACTGATGATGTCCTGCTGGCGGTCGTTGGCACGTTGCTGCTCGCTATGAATCTCGGCAAGCGCATTAGCTACCGAGTCGGCGATGTTCAGTCGGTGATGGATGGTGTCGGTAGACGGCTGATGCGTCAGTCGGGTAGTGCTTATGGTGTCGGTGCGTTGCTTGCGGAAGGCGTCGCCCAGACGTCTGAAGAAGCCGCGTTTCGTCTTCACCACCTCGTACACCGTCTCGTGCTGTTCGTGGCGCTCCTTCGTCTGCGGACTAATCACTATCGAGTCGCGTCCGCTGTGCAGCGCCTCCACCTTATTGTTGTAATAGATGTCGCGGCTGTTGTTTTTCAGTACGTTCATCACGAGCAGCGTGTTCTCGCGTTTCGCTATTAGCAGTGCCATTAGCGTATCCAACCGCTGCTGTTTCAGCGTGTCGTTCAGTAGCAGGCGTAACTTACGTGCCTGCCTTTTCGAACCGCTGAGTGCGCGGTCGAAGCGTTCCCATTTGCTTGCGTCGCCGAGCAGCACGCTGCGTTCGGCATTGGCGGTCTCGAGCATCGAAAACACGAGCGAGTCGACAATGTCGCGGCGTGCCATAAAGCGCTCCGAGGCGTGGTTTACCGCCGACAACGAACGCGTGTTGTCGTATACCATCCATGTGGCTGACAGCAACACGATGGCGAGCAAAGCGTAGCCTACAAGTATTTTTATTCTGGTGCTGAACATATATGCTTCAAAATTCTTATTCCTATATTCTGTATAACGCAGAATCTTGGCTTTTATTTTATAAAACATTCGTTGGTGGTAGAAAACAAAAAGTCTGCACCATTCTTGTTCGCACAAGAACGATGCAGACTGAAAGGAATTAGTGTGTTGTTATTTATGTCTGAAACCCTTACCTTCTCTTAAACCACTGCCGGAGCCTCTGTGCCGGTTGTATCTGTAGATGTAGAGTCCATGAGCATCACGCTTGAGAAGAGGTGTGCTGTAGAGTCAACCGAGTCAACCGAGTCGCTGAGCATTGCCACTTCTTCAGGAGCTGCCTGCTGTTCTGCCGGCTCACCCTCTGCCGGAGCGCCTACTGTGTCGGCTGTGTCAACAACGGTTGTGTCGACCGGCATGTTCAAACCAAGCTCTGCCTTAGAGCTACCTGCAAATACGTTGCTTACTGATACCATAACGAAAGCTGCGAAAGCTACAAATACTAACTTCTTCATATTCTTAAATTTTTAATTGTTAATTATAATGTTTATCTGTAGAACTCCGTCTTGAACTGATGTTTGTTCGTTGCGTCGTTCACTTAATAGAATGCAATCTGCGTGCCAGAATATGAAGTGTTTTGTGTAAGTGTCTGATAGTCAGCGTGAATAAAAATTTTTAGCGCTTTGGCATAGACTAAAAAGTTGTGGAGAAGTGTGGAACAAGTGTAGAATAGTTCCACACTTTTGTGTGGACAGAAGTTATTGTTAGTGTGTAGAAAAGTCATCGTCAACCGAACGGAATCTGATCGGACGGCGAACGGAATCCGATCGGACGGCGAACGGAATCCGATCGGACGGCGTTCGGGTGACGATGAAAGAGTATGGGATTATTGCCAAACAAACTTGAAGGTCTTTGTAGCTGTCGGCGTCTTTACGCTGAGCAGATACACGCCCTTTGGCAGTTGCGGCACGGCAACAGACAGCGTTTCGCCTGCCGAGCGTTTGCCGAGCTGCTTGCTGAACAGCGTGCTGCCCGTCATGCTTGTGATGCAGAGCGTAGCCTGCGTGTCGCGAGCGAAGCCCAATACGATGTTTCCGTCTGCGATGCGCACCGTTCCGTCGAACGGCATGGCAACGCTCACGCAGCCCGTCTCCTGCTTCTCGATGCACTGGCGCAGTCCGTCGAGCGCGTTAATCTTGCCGTAGCCCCAGTTGCTGTCGGGCGCCGTAGCCGTGAAGCTGTCCTTGCGTGCCGTGTTCTGCACAATCTCGTGCAGCTGTTCGGGCGTGAGTTGCGGATAAGCCTGCAGCCATGTAGCCACAATGCCTGCCACGAACGGCGACGCCATCGACGTGCCCTGCATATAGCCGTACTGGTTGTAGCGACCGAAGTTCTCGTTGTATTCGGCGTACATCAAGTTGCCCGAAGCGTCGTTGTTCGACACGGCAGAGATGATGAAGCAGCCCGGCGCCGTAATGTTCGGCTTCATGCGTCCGTCTACTGTGGGGCCGTAGCTCGAGAACGAACTCAGGTCGCCCACGGTCTCCTGCAGCGTAGCCTGCTGTCCGCCGTTTGTCGTGTACTCGTTGCGTGTGGTGTACGAGCCCACGGTCAGTATGCGCTTGCCCGTTCCGCCAATCTCGCAGAGCGTAGACGACGCTGCGTCGGGCGCCGAGAAGCCCTCTATGTCGCGCGACTCCAACGCCAGATACGTATTGTCCGACCAAATGTTCACTCTGCCCGCCGTCTTCGGCGTCACGGTGAGCGCTATGGCGTAGTTGTTGCGTATCGAGGTGAGCGCAGATGTCAGCACCACGTGCGGTTTGCCGTTGAGCGGACTCACCTCCGAAGCCACCTTCCACGTGCCCGTAGCGTACTTGCCGAAGTCTACATTCGTGACGCCCTCCGCCGGATAAACGGTCGTAGACCGCGCATCCTTCTTGTTGAACGTGCTGTAGGCGGCGATGTCTACGGTGAAGTCGACGCCCTTCTCGCCCCAAATCTCTATCGTGCCGCCCGAAACCGAGTTAGACGGCGCCACCTTGTATTTCACGAACGTGCGTAGCGGCGCAGCGTCGGCTGTAGCGAAGGTATGGTCGATGTGGAAGGCGTCGGTGCGGTGGTTGCCGGCAGCGCCCACGATGAGGCGGCCCGGTCCCTGCATGGCGTCGGTCATGGTGTCGAACGTAGAAGTGCCGTCGTGCGGTCCGTCTTGGTTGCCCAGACTGAGGTTGACGACGCACGGCTTGCCCACCTCGTCGGCATAGTCGAAGATATACTGCACGGCGTTGCTGATGTCGGCGTTGGTGCTCGCGTTCAGGTCGAGCGCCACGAGCACGATGTCGGCGTCGGGCGCATTGCCCACGTACGCCCCGTCCTTGTAGGCGTCGCTACCCGCAGCTATGGCAGCCACGTGCGTGCCATGCGAGTTAGAGTCGCTGTCGCCCTGCGCCTTCTCTATCAGTTCGGGCGTGTTCAGCTCGATGCCGTAGCCGTACTTCGCAGGAGCCGAAGCGCCGTCGAGCGTCGTAGCGCCTTGCTCCCACACACGCTTGATGCGCAGCGCTCCGTCGGCAGGGCGGCGGAAAGCGGCGTGCATATAGTCGAATCCGGCGTCGACCACGCCCACAACCACGCCCTCGCCGGTGTAAGCCTGCGGCAGGTCGGTGCCTTTGTGTATCTGGTCGGTGCCAGCCTCCTGGCGTGCGAGGTTGAGCATCTGCGTTGCGCCCGAAGTAATCTGGATGTACTCTACGCCCTGCTGCTTAGCCAGACGCTGCAAGGCGTCGAGCGTGAGGCGCACGGTAGCCGTATTGGCGTTCTCGGCGATAGGCGTCACGCCCAACTGCTGCCACGATGTGAGCGCAGGGTCGATTGTTACGTATGCTGAAAGCTGACTGCTTGCGGCGTCCACTGCAGCGGCTTGCGCAGCTGGCGACTTAAGCAGGGTGGGGGAAGCGACGGCAATAGCCGTGCGAGGCGAAAGCGTTGTCTGCGCCAACGCTGAGGCTGGCGCGAGCAACATCGTTGCACCTATTATATATATGTATGACTTGCGCATGATATACCTTATTATATTATATGTATCTGTTTCAGGTTGCCCGTATTACTTCACGAGCACCTTCTTTGTGGTCTGCTTGCCGTCGGCAGTCACCTTCACGATGTACACGCCCTTGGCAATATCGGCGTTCTCCACCTGCGCACCAGCGAGGTTGTACACCTGCAAGCGGTCGTATGCTCCGCCTACGTGCACCTTTCCGTTGCTCACGAAGATGCTAACGCTCTGTTCAGCCTCGGCGCTGTTCACATCGGTAGGCTTGACGAAGCCCGTCTGCTTGTGCGACTCGCCCAGACGCGCCTCGCAGCAGTTGTAGATAGTGTGCTTGTTGTTGTCGTTCTGGTCGAACTCGCCTATGTAAGCCACGACGCTCATGTTCTTCAGCACAGCCTCGATGTTGTTCTTAGTCTCGTCGGCATAATAGCTCGAGTGGATGCTCTCGGGTATGGTGATGGTTTTCTCCCACGAAAGCAGCTGACCCGCTTTTATGTCCTTCACCAGGTATCCCCATGCGTTGCCCGTCACCGTTCCGCGGAAGGTGCGGTTGTGTATGTAGTTGTCTCCGCCGCTCGCCTGACGCGCTTCGATGCCGTCCTGCACGAGGTATACGTTGAAGATAGAGCTGTTGTGAGGCACGGTCTTGTGAGGCAGTACGTAGAGCTTCACGTTCAGCTCGCGTGTGCTCTCGTCCAGTGTGGTCTTGAGGTAGAGCGAAACGTACGGCTCCTTGGTGTCGGCGTAGTAGATGGTAGAAAGCAGTTTGCTGACGTCGGTGGCGCTCACTATCGGCGTAGTGCTTACGTTGGCGTAAGTGTTGCGGTTGACCATAGCCGCCGGTGCGAATGTGCTCGACGTGTTAGGGTAGAAGAATAGGTATGTAGGGTCTTCGCTCATTGTGAACATATCTGGCTTGTAGCCTACGTGATGAGCCACCTCAATGACGTTCTTCTCTGTCTTCTTGATGGCAGCCTCAATGTTCAGATGACCGCCCGGACAGTTGCCGCAGTCCTGCCCCGTGAACGCTTCGAGCAGCAACGAGCGCTCCATAGTCTTCGGGTAGAGGAAGAGGTTGGCGCTTACGCTGTTGTCCGACGTGTCGGTCTCCTTGCCCGCTCCGTTCACGTTGGCGATAGTTACGCTGAGGCTCTGCTCGCCCTCGTTGCTTGTGTCCACGTCTTTGAGGTCGAAGCTATAGCCCTCCTTCGGCTTGATGCTGAGGTCGGCGAAGTGCTGTGTGGTCTTGTTGCCGCCCACCTCGACGATGGCGTCGAAGCTGGTTATGTCCGTCGTGCCGGCGTTCACGAAGCAAGCCGAGAAGTTGCAGTTGTCGCCCGCCTTATAGTAGCCTTCGAAGTTGCTCTGAGCGATGATGGCGTCGGTATAGTCGCCCATGTTCTCGGCGTTGACGAAGATGAGCGCGCTGCCCTTGTTCATGCCGTAGGTGTCTACCCACGCTCCGTCCTTGTAGCCGTAGTTGCAGCCCTCGATGTCGTACGAACCGTCCGACATGAGCACCTTGTATGTCGTGGCAACTTCGGTTGTATAGCCTACGTAGAGACAGTCCTCGTCGCCGGTTATGGTGTATGGCTTATCGAGCGTCCACTTTATCTTGCTCAGCGCCTTCGTCACCTCAACGGTTCCCTCGGCGATAGGTGTGCCGTCGAGCTGCTTGGTGAGGAAAACGTGCATCTTCTTGTCGGTGACATTCTTGCTGCCCAACACGAACTCGGCGAAGTCGATGGTCTTGCCCTTCAGAGCCTGCAGCTTGGCGTGGCTCAGGCGCATAGCCTGTCCCTGCTTCTCGGTGCTGCCGAGACGGAATACGTTGTTGCGCGAAATCTCATCTTTCGAGTAGCCGATGTTGGTGGCGTTGATGTTCCCTGCTACGAGGAGGAGGGAAGCGATGCTAAGTAGGGTTTTTCTCATAGTATATATTAATTAATTGTTCTTTTGCTTGTTAGTATCAAATTTATTCACATTCTCTTTATTTAATAACGTGTAATAACTATTCGCTAACAATTTGCTTGCAAATGTACGGCTTTTTGCAAATATATGCAACAATTTAGTTGAAAATACACTTATTTAGGCTTGCTTTTAAAAAGTAATTGTGTATCTTTGCAATGTGGTAGACTGCGTTTGGGTAATAGAAGTAGTCTTTTATCGCTAAACTTGCGCTGTCTTAACGCTATTAATAATCAAAAAAACACAGAATTATGGAAAAACGTTTACTTTATTCGGTAGCAGCCATGACGTTGATGCTTGGCTCTGCAGCCCCGACATTCGCACAGAAAGTAGAGACACAGAACCGATTCTTAGTGAAGGCTGTCACGCTTGGTAGTCAGATGGGCGATATGCCCGAAGACCTCGACTCTAAGCGCGTGTATTATTACTACAACACCGACGGCAAGTTGGTAGGCAGTTCTACCTACGGACGCAACTATACCGACGGTGGCTATTCGGATACCTTCTCGCTCACCGACATCGAGAAGATTATCTTCGATGTAAATGGCAACATGACCAACAAAGACTTCTACCAGTATGGCGACTATGACGACGGCGACAACGCTTTCCATAAGACACAAAACTGTGAGAGCTATACATACGACGCGCAGGGCAGACTGGCTACAGACACTACCTCGATGCGCATCAATGAGTATAAGTACAACGCCGACGGCACGCTGCAAAAGGTTACGTCGTACAACAAACGCACAAAGAAATTTGTGCAGGAGATTACATACACTTATGAGAACGGACAGGCTACTCACTACTCGTCTACCGGACAGTATTACGAGTTCGAGGCTGACCTTAAGTACGACGCCGACGGCAACAAGATAGAGGAATACCAGTATGCGAAGTCGGGCGAGAATGTGAAGCCGCGTCAGCGCGAGACTTGGGCATACACCGACGGTGTGCTCACGCTCTACATGAAGTACCGCTACGACAGTAAAGGTGCGGAAGTGGCTGACTCGAAGAAAGAGTATGTCCCCGTGGAGAACAACATGAACGTTATGAATGTTAGCGACTATACCTACAATTCGGTTAAGGACACATGGAACAAATGGGGCTTGACCGTGCGTCAGACCTACCGCGACTTCAGCGGAATGAAGGAAGAAACACAGACGATGCTTCTCTCGGCTACACCCGACAAGAAACTCAAGAACACTATTAACCTGCAATTCACAGCTCCGAAAGCCGGTCTCGTTCATGGCTGCAAGTTTGTAGTCTACCGCGACTGCGTGGCTCTCGATACGCTCGACCTTGCCGACGTTATGGATCCCGCAACAAAGCAGTGCTCTTATCAGGACAAGGAACTCAAGAGCGACACATACACTTACTTTGTTCAGCCGCTTTTCGCCCTCACAAACGGCGAGATAAGCGATGCTACTGCCGACTCGGAGTGGGTGGGCTACTATACTTCTACGCCTATGGACGTGAACGTGGCTCTCGCTACGGAGCTTCCTGCTGTTACCGACCTGAAGCTCGTAGGTGGCGAGGTGAAGCGCATCGGTTCTATCATGAGCCAATTGATAGAATACTACGCTGATCTCGAATGGAAGAACCCGGCTAATCTCGAAGAACTCGGCTTCGTGAGAAACGACGTTGCCTTTGTGGGTATGGGTCTCTCTGATACAAAGCTGGAAGGCGCCGCCGAGTCTGCAAGAGTGCAGATTATGGACGACGAAATGCAGGTGTATGTCATCACAACATACAAGTACGGCAAGGCTTACTCTGACGCCATCACCGTTACTGTTAAGGACATCGAGAAGTATAACGGCGTGGAGAGCGTTACAGCCGACGGCGTAGTGAAGGCTACATTCGCAGGCAACACGGTGCAGCTCAGCGATGCCGCAAACGTATCGGTTTACTCTGCTGCAGGCGCTAAGGTGTACGCAAAGCAGAATACATGCAGCGTGGCTCTCGGTCAGCTTCCGGCTGCTACATATATAGTATGTGTAGAGAAGGATGGCAAAAGCAGCTTCTACAAGTACGGCGTGAAGTAGCATAAACTCACGCCTGGATAGCACTTCGTGAAAAGACACACATGTATATTACGTAGAGTATATAATATAATGTGTGTCTTTTCAGATTATTAATTAACCAAAAACATGGAATTATGGGAAAAAGACTACTTAATTCGATTGCAGCTCTGGCATTAGTGCTCGGCTGCCCGGCAACGGCTGACGCTCAGCAGGCGGCTCCAGAAAACAGATTCTTGGTTAATACTGCCACCTTCGGCAGTTCGATGGGCGATATCCCGGACGATGTAGTGTCGAAACGCAGTCTGTATTACTATAACACCGACGGACTCTTCGTCGGTAGAGCCGACTACGGACGCCTCTACACCGACGAAGGCTACTCGGACGACTTCGATGTTATGACTTTCTGCAAGGCTGTCTTCAACACCGACGGCATGATGACCAATAAGGACACGTACCAGTGGGGCGAATACGACGGCGGCGTCTTCAGTTTCCGCAAGACGCAGAACTGCGAGAGCTATACTTACGACAGCGAAGGACGATTGGCTACCGACACTACGTCGATGTATATCAATGAGTATGCGTACAACACCGACGGAACGCTGGCCAAGAAGTCTACCTATATCAGAGATACTAAGAAGTTCAAGCAGGAGATTACGTACACCTATACCGACGGCGTGCTCACCCATTACTCGTCAACCGGCGAATACGACTCGTACAAGTTTGAGGCTACCATAAAGTACGACGCCGACGGCAACAAGGTGGAGGAGTATCAGTACAAGCTGAAGGATGGCAATGAGGTGGCTAAGCAGCGCGAGGTATGGACTTATACCAGCGGTGCGCTCACACTCTACGAGAAGTTCCGCTACGATTCAAGCGGCAAGGAGATACCGAGCGCAAAGACCGAGTATAAGCCAGTGGACGGCAATCTAAACCTGATGGATGTTTGCAGCTACAACTACAGCAGTAACAAGTGGACGCGTAGCGGTCTGCCCATGCGCTATGAGTATCGCGACTTCAGTGGCATGAAGGAGAAGACTGCCATGATGATTATGTCGGCTACGCTCGACAAGGAGAAGCCGAACACCGTAGACCTCCGCTTCAATGTGCCGAAGGCAGGACTCGAGTACGGCTGCAAGTTCGTCATTTTCCGCAACTGCATACCGCAGGATACCGTTGACCTTGCCGACGTGATAGACCCCGAGACAATGCAGTGTGCATACGAGGACGACGAACTCAGCAACAGTACATACACCTACTTCATTCAGCCGCTCTTCGCCATGAAGGACGGCAAGATAGTGAAGCCTGCTGCCGACTCGGAGTGGGTGGGTTTCTACAGCACTACTCCTACCGAGATAGAAGTGGCGCTCGACCACGAACTGCCTGCCGTTACCAATCTGGCTCTCGTAGGCGGCGAGGTGAAGAATGTAGGTACGGCTTTGAATCCTGAAAAGGAGTATAACGCTGTCTTTGGTTGGGAAAATCCTGCCGACATGAACGACTACGGCTTCATCAAGCATACGCTCTACTTCGTTGGAAGCAATGTGCCAGAGAACGAAACAAGAGAGGCTTCGAAGGACACGCTCCACGTAATGCTTCTCGACGATGTTGTAAAGGCGTATGTCGTTACGACCTACAAGTACGGCAAGGCGTTCTCCGATACCATCACCGTGAAGATGACAGACATAGAAAACGGCAACTATACAGCCATGCAGCGCATCGGCGTGGACGGCGTGGTGAAGGCTATCTTTGCAGGCAACACGGTTCAGCTCAGCGATGCTGCAAACGTATCTGTCTACAATGTTTCGGGCGAACGTGTATATGTACGCAAACGCACAAGAAGCGTATCGCTTGCTCAGCTCCCGACTGCAGCTTATATAATATGTATAGAGCGCGACGGCAAGCAGAGCGTCTACAAGTATCACGTTAAGTGAGGATAAACCAATACCATAGGCAAAACATTCGAACTACAGAACATAGCCTAAATTATTAATAAATAAAATTCTTAAAAACCGTAATATCAATAGATGAAGACAAAAATGTTACTTGCGTCGCTACTCTTAAGTGGCGCAGCTTTCGCACAGACATCACCCTTAGTGATGGTCACCCCAAGCGACTACAACATCATGGCTGCTTCGCCAAACGGCAAGTGGGCGTGTGGTATGTACTTCGACAGTGGCAACGAGGCTTACGGATTCCGCTGGAATCTGGAGAGCGGAGAGATTGATTTGCTCAATCCGTCGTCGCCTTCGCAGGCTTACAGCGTGTCTAACAACGGCGTTGTTGTGGGCTTGTACACCGACAATAGCTACAAGAAGAACGGTGCTTCGGTGCAGCTCGCTGGCTATTGGCAGAACAACCGCTGGAACCGTCTCGAAATGCCTTCTGACGCTGTGAGCAGTAGTGGCGCTTCTGGCATATCGCCCGACGGACACTACATCACGGGCAACGTGTATGTAGGCGGAAAGTATTTGGGATACGTATGGAAGGACGGCAAGATTTACCGCCAACTGAAGGAGAACAATGGTATCGCGATGCCTTATGCAATATCGCCCGACGGAGAGTATACTACGGGTTGGGTTATGAACAAGAACCGCCAGGCATGTTTATGGGGACCCGACGGCAATTTCACAACACTCTCTGACCAGCAGTCGCCGTTCTGTGTAGGCAAGAAGTTCTCGCCCGACGGCAAGAAGCTGCTTTACTTCGGCGGTTGGCAGACAGAAAATGAGGCTGGCGGAGCAGGCAAGGTGCGCGGAGCATGGGCACTCTACGATATGGAAACCGGCAAGAAGAGCGCTATTCTTCCGGCTGGCGACAACGACGACCTCGACTTCTACGACATCAGCGGTAACGGCACCGTGATGTGCGAGGACAACAATTTGGGTTATATATACCAGGACGGAAAAGGCACCTTTGCATACAAGTATCTGAAGGAAAAAGGCGTGAACCTCGCCGACTATCATGTTTTCGTCAATCCAGACTCGCCGAAGGATTCCGACGGCGAAACCCTTTACAACGTGACTCGCGCCACATCCGTGTCGGTAGACGATCACATCATGGGCTTCCTCTTCTACAACGACAACAAGGATTCGGACGGCAACTATGCCATTTCGTCGCAGTCGATGATTGTGAAGTTCGGCAGTCCGATGTTCTCGGCTATGCCTCCGGTGAGCATTAAGGCTCAGCAGTTGTCGGGTCTCAACACGGTGAAGATTACATGGAAGCCGAACGTTGCAGCCACAGGCATAACCGGATACAAGGTGTATCGCGACGGCAACAAGGTGAGCAGCGATGTTGTTACCGCTGAAGGATTCGTAGATGCTGGTGTGCCGGTAGGCGAACACGAGTATGTGGTTACGGCAGTGTACGGCGACGTTGAGTCGGCTAACAGCGAGACAGCTACTGTCAAGGTGGAGAATCAGAAACTTTCTACGCCTACAAACCTCTTCGCACAGCAGCATGGCTACAGCGCAGCATACATGGAGTGGAGCGATCCGTCTACAAACTTCGGAGCGCTCACATACTTCAACCCCGACAACGCCAACCTCGAGACATTCGGTCTGTCGTTCGACGGCGAGAGCTACGAGACAGCCATCGCTTTCGATGCAGTTACGCTCAGCGCATACAAGGGACAGAAACTCACATCCGTAGGTTTTTACCCGATGGAGGCTCAGGGCGGCTGGACTATCAACCTCTACACACGCAGCGCAGACGGTAAGTTGCAGAAGTTCTACACACAGCCCGTTACGCAGAAGCTGAACTACGGCGAGCGCAACGTCGTTAAGCTCGACACTCCGCAGAATCTGCCTTCAGGCGAACTGCTCGTGTCGGTTGAGGTGAAGGTTACAGAGGCTTCGCAGCGCATCACAGCGCTTGACTTTGGTCGCGCCGTGAAGGGCTCTTCCGACCTGCTCCGCCTTACAACCGAGCCCGACTTCTACTCGATGGGCAACCTTATGGAGGAGAGCAACTATCTCTACGCCGCTTCGTGGGCTATCGACGCTATCGTGGCGCCGGAAGGTGCCGACCTTGCAAAGGACAACGTGACGGGCTATAACATATATGTAGACGGCAAGAAGGTAGGTTCGTCTGCTACAAAGAGCTTCACCGTACCCTCTCTCGACAAGGGCGACCATGCACTGGGCGTGAGCGCCGTGTATGCCAACGGATCGGAGTCGGAGCCGGCCGTAGCTCAGCTTGCGGTTGTTCCTGACGACAGCCAGCTTCAGGCTGTGAAAGGCGTGGCTGTAGCACCGGTAAGCGCTTCGGCTGTGAAGGCTAATTGGGCAGCACCGGTTGACCGCGACGTAGTTCAGGTGCAGTATTGCACGGGTTCTGCATCAACGCAGGGCGTGACAGCTCCCGCTGACAACAACTATAACATCATGGTAGGCGCGCTCTATCCGTCGAAGACATTCCGCGGTCGCACCGGATACGCCATCAAGAAGGCACGCTTCTATCCGCTTACAGACGCTACATACACAGTGTATGTCTACAAGAACGATGAGCTGATAAGCCAGACCGAGGTAGACGACTACACCGTAGGTAAGTGGAACGAGGTGGAACTCACGAAGCCTATCATCATCGAGAACGGATCTACATACCGTCTTGCCATCGACTGCTATGATGTTACGCCGAAGGAACCGGCTATCGCCGTTGACAGCAGCGATCCGCTGGAAGGCTACTCTGACATCTACTCACTCGACGGCGAGTCGTGGAGCTCAATATCTTCTACCGGTGTGATGGCTAACTGGATGATCGGTCTCGTGCTGGAGAATCCGAAACCAGGTACGTTGCCTATCGAAGGCTACGACGTGTTCATCGACAACGCTAAGAAGAACGCGGCGAAGCTCACGGAGAGAACATACACACACGACTTCGGTACCGACGACAAGCAGCAGCACACTATCCGCGTTGACGTATACTACACAGTGAAGTCGACAAGCGTGAAGGGCGGCGTAACCAACTTCCTCATCGCCGTTGCAGGTATCGACGAGAACACCGTAGGACGCATCGAGATGCGCCAGGGCGAGAACGAGCTCACCGTAACTGGCGAGGGCGTGACGTCGGTAGAACTTGTGTCGGCAGCAGGCGCTGTTGTAGCAAAGGCAGCAGGCAACACCGTATCGCTCAACGGCTTGACCGCAGGCGTATATGTAGTGAAAGCCGTAGTAGCCGGCGAAACCGTCACACGAAAGATAATGATAACGAAGTAAAAGTTTTGGCAGGTTAAGCACGAATTTGCTACACTTAAGCCAAGAATAATGCGTTTTGTTCCATAATCGGTAAAATGAGGGTTGCGTGTTGCAAAAAATATGAGTAAATTTGCAACGTGAACAGAAACGTAAACCAGATTTGACCAACACAAAACGCATCATATAAAAGCAAAAAAGCGCTGACGAAGATTGTTTCGCCAGCGCTTTTTTTAATTAGTAATTCGTAATTATTAATTATTAATTGTTAGGGTGTAATTATAAATCACGAATCACGAATTAATAATTAATAATTACGAATTAATAATTAATCAATTCTTCTTCAGCAAGTCGCGAATCTCTGTGAGCAGCAACTCCTCCTTTGTCGGCTTCGGCTCCTCGGGCGCAGGTGCAGGCTTGGTCTCCTCCTCCTTCTTCTTGAGGTTAGCCAGCTTGTTGATGCCCTTCACGAGGAGGAACACGCAGAAAGCGATGATAGTGAAGTCGATGATAGTCTGAATGAACGCACCATAGTTGATGGTAGCCGGCTTCATAGTCTCCATGCCGAGGTTTACGGCAGGCAACTCGAACTTCAGGTCGCTGAAGTTGACGCCGCCGATGAGCCATCCGATAGGCGGCATGATGATATCGTTGACGATAGAACTAACGATTTTTCCGAACGCACCGCCGATGATCACACCGACAGCCATGTCTACAGCGTTGCCCTTTACGGCGAACGCCTTGAACTCATTTAGCATTTTTCCCATAGTTTCTGTTTGTTAATTGTTTAATTCCTAATGTCCGATTGTATGTTTCTTGTTTCCAACTATCTTATTTTGCAAAGTGTATATAGCAAACTGCGCTTATTATATATAATGTATATAGCCCAGTGAAATTATATAGCGATTTTTTAAATAATTTAATACCTCTATTGGCTGCAAAATTAGAAAATAATTATTAACTTTGCGCTCGATAAAGAAAAAAATGCTCAAAAGTATTGCTTTTTGAATGTTTCAGCTCATTGGCAAGTACTGTGGAGCTTGAAAGTAAGATTTATTTTCAACCATTAATTAAAATATTAAAAAAATGACAAAAGTTGCTATTAACGGCTTCGGCCGTATCGGTCGTCTGGCTTTCCGTCAGATGTTTGAGGCAGAGGGTTATGAGGTGGTTGCTATCAACGACCTTACATCTCCAAAAATGTTGGCTCACCTTCTTAAGTATGATACAGCTCAGGGTGGCTTCGCTGGCAAGTACGGTGAGGGCAAGCACACTGTAGAGGCAACAGACAACTCTATCATCGTTGATGGTAAGGAAATCACTATCTATGCTAAGCCAAACGCTGCTGAGCTTCCTTGGGGCGAGCTTGGTGTTGACGTAGTACTCGAGTGCACAGGTTTCTACACATCAAAGGAGAAGGCTTCTGCTCACATCGCAGCAGGTGCTAAGAAGGTTGTTATCTCTGCTCCTGCTGGTAACGATCTCCCAACTATCGTTTACAACACAAACCACAAGACTTTGACTCCGGCCGACACAGTTATTTCTGCAGCTTCTTGTACAACTAACTGCTTGGCTCCTATGGCTTACGCTTTGAACAAGTATGCAGCTATCCAGTCAGGTATCATGTCTACTATCCACGCTTACACAGGTGACCAGATGATTCTCGACGGTCCTCAGCGCAAGGGCGACCTCCGTCGTTCACGTGCAGGTGCTCAGAACATCGTTCCTAACTCTACTGGTGCTGCTAAGGCTATCGGTTTGGTTATCCCTGAGCTGAATGGTAAGTTGATCGGTTCTGCACAGCGTGTTCCGACTCCAACAGGTTCTACAACTATCCTCGTTGCTGTTGTTAAGGGTAAGGACGTAACTGTAGAGGGTATCAACGCTGCTATGAAGGCTGCTTCTAACGAGAGCTTCGGTTACAACGATGAGCTGATCGTTTCTTCTGATATCATCGGTATGCGTTTCGGTTCACTCTTCGATGCTACTCAGACAATGGTTAGCAAGATCGACGAGGATACATATCAGGTACAGGTAGTTTCTTGGTACGACAATGAGAACTCTTATACTTCTCAGATGGTTCGTACTATCAAGTACCTCGCTGAGTTGAAGTAATTCGTTGACTCGGTTTACGACAACATATATAAGCCTGGCATTGTAAAATGCCAGGCTTTTTTGTTTCAATACCCCTCCTGAAACCTCATTTATGGGTTTCTAACAACGCTATCGTTGCGTGTAGACGGCGTTACCGTTGCGCGGTAACGATGTAACCTATACGCGGTAACGGTGTTACAGAATAGGTGTAATCGTGTTACCACTTCGCGGTAATAGTGTAGCATTACAAACAATTTTCTGCACAATTGTGCGGCATATGAGAAATTTTTTGTAAGTTTGTATTTTGAAACCGTAGCTATGTGCTATCAGAGGCAAAGCAATCGGTTTTATAAACCGAACAAATTGCTTTCAGAACCCGAAACAACATTATTAAATACACGTGCAGCAAAGCTATTGACGACATGCAGAACAAAAGAATGATAACCATACTCGGACCCACCGCAAGCGGAAAGACCGCTGTGGCGGCAGCACTCGCATTGCGCACCGGCGGCGAGATAATCAGCGCCGACTCGCGCCAGGTGTACCGCCGCATGGACATCGGAACGGGCAAGGACTTGGCAGACTATGTAGTTGACGGCCAGCCGATTCCGTATCATCTTATCGACATAGCCGAGCCAGGCACAAAGTACAATCTGTTCCAGTATCAGCAGGACTTCCACGTGGCATACGACGACATCTGTAGCCGAGGCAAGCTGCCCATACTCTGTGGCGGCACCGGTCTGTACATCGAAGCCGTGCTGGGCGGCTACCAGCTCTCGCCCGTGCCGCAGAATCAGCCGTTGCGCGACGCTCTCGCCGGAAAGTCGCTTGCCGAACTCACCGAAATGCTCGTAGAACTGAAGCGCCGCAGTGGGTCGAACATGCACAATCAGACCGACGTCGACACCGCCCAGCGTGCCATACGCGCCATCGAGATAGAGACATACAACCTGGAAAACCCTACACCCGAACGGCAGTTGCCGCCAGTCGACTCGCTCATCGTGGGCATAAACATCGACCGCGACCTGCGCCGCGAGAAGATAACGCGCCGACTCAAGGCGCGCCTCGACGAGGGCATGGCTGACGAGATACGCTCGTTGATAGGCGAGGGCATCGACCCCGAAGACCTTATATACTACGGTCTTGAGTACAAGTTCATTACCGAATACGTCGTAGGTCGCCTCAGCTTCGACGAGATGTTCCGACAGCTGGAGATAGCCATCCACCAGTTCGCCAAGCGACAGATGACGTGGTTCCGCGGCATGGAGCGACGCGGATATACCATCCATTGGATAGACGCCAAGCTGCCGATGGACGAGAAGGTAGAAGCAATATGCAAGCTGATGCAGGACGCATAGCGAGAGAGATAAAAGAATGTGACATCGTGGCGGACATACCGCCGCTAAAAAGGCTTACTATATGATTAACGACAACCGTTGGGGCATACTCTACTGCCCGAAACACGAGACGTTCAACTCCGGCAAACGCTGGGAGAAGATTGAGCGATGCCTGAAGGCGAACGGCATCGAGTACGACTACTTGCAGAGCGAGAACTCGGCAAGCGTGGAGCGCTTGGTGAAGATGATGATCAATAGCGGATACAAGACTATTGTCATCGTCGGCGGCGACTCGGCGCTTAACGACGCCGTCAACTGCCTCATGCTCACCGAGCGAAGCATACGCGAGACCATTGCGCTCGGTGTGATACCCAACGGACTCATGAACGACTTCGCGCATTTCTGGGGATTCCGCGAGAGCGACTACGAGCAGACCATCAAGTGGCTCAAGCAGCGTCGCGTGCGCAAGATTGACCTCGGCTGCATACGTTACACCAACAAGCACGGCGAGGCATGCCGACGCTACTTCCTCAACTGCATCAACATCGGACTCATCGCTGCCATCATGAACCTGCGCCGACAGACACGCCACTTCTTCGGTTCGCGCACGCTCTCGTTCCTCTGCTCGTTCGTGCTCATGATTTTCCAGCGACTCGAATACCGCATGCACCTGAAGATAAACTCCGACACCGTGAAGCGCAACGTGATGACTGTATGCATCGGCAACGCTACAGGCTACGGACAGACGCCCAACGCCGTGCCATACAACGGACTGCTCGACGTGAGCGTGGTCTACCATCCCGGCATGACGCAGCTCATCGAAGGCTTCTACCTCTTCGTGCGCGGCAAGTTTCTCAACCACCGCAGCGTCCACCCGTTCCGCACACGCAAGGTGGAAGTGGTCGAGGCGAACAAGGCGCTCGTGGGCATTGACGGACGCCTCATGAAGACCCCCGTCGGACCCTTCACCGTGAGCGTGGAGCAGGAAGTCATCAACTTCCTCATACCCGAGTAAAGCAAACGTTTTCCATGATAAATCCTCATATTTTGCAATGTTTTGTGCGAAATATGAGGATTTTTTTTAAATAGTTAATATTTTATTTTGTGCATAAATATATTTTTACTACCTTTGATTTCGTAAGGTAGCAACGCCTATATAAAGACTACTACACTTCTTACAGCTAACTAATAATGAACCTTAATCATAAATCTATGAGTTATTTGAGATTCGAAAAAGCTCTGATGACAAACCTCGAAGAGTCGTTGCCACGCGAGTTGTTGCGTACTAATCGTTCGGGAGCATATTCCTGCTCTACGATTGTAGATTGTAATACGCGCAAGTATCATGGCTTGCTCGTCGTGCCCGTACCGGAACTCGACGACGAGAACCATGTGCTCCTCTCTTCGCTCGACCCAACCGTTATTCAGCACGGCGCCGAGTTCAATCTTGGTTTGCACAAGTATCAGGGCAATAATTACAGTCCGAAAGGTCACAAATATATCCGAGAGTTCGATTGTGACACAGTGCCCACAACACTCTACCGCGTAGGCGGTGTGCTTCTGAAAAAAGAGGTGGTGTTCCAGCACTATGAAGACCGCATCCTTATCCGTTATACCCTTGTTGATGCACATTCTGCAACGACACTACGCTTCCGTCCGTTCCTTGCTTTCCGCAGCGTACGCCAGTTTACGCACGAGAATACCGTAGCTTCACGCGAGTATGCAGAAGTTACAAACGGCATCAAGACCTGCATGTACGCCGGCTACCCCGACCTTTACATGCAGTTCAGCAAGAAAGTGGAGTTCGTGTTCCAGCCCGACTGGTACCGCGGCGTGGAATACCCGAAGGAGCAGGAGCGCGGCTACGCTTCTAACGAAGACCTCTACGTACCTGGCTACTTCGAGATGGACATCAAGAAGGGCGAGAGCATCGTGTTCTCGGCTTCTACATCAGCCTGCAAGACAACCGGACTGAAGAAGCTCTTCCAGGAGGAAGTAGACGAGCGCTCACCGCGCGACAACTTCTTCCACTGCCTCGTCAACGCAGCGCACCAGTTCCACAACCGCACAAAGAAAGACGAGCGATACATCCTCGCCGGCTATCCGTGGTTCAAGTGCCGCGCACGCGACACATTCATCTCTCTGCCGGGTCTTACGCTCTCTATCGAGGAGGAAGACTACTTCGAGCTCGTAATGGAGACAGCCATGCGCGCACTCTACGAGTTCATGGCAGGCAAGCCGCTCACAGCGAAGATTTATGAGATCGACCAGCCCGATGTTCTGCTCTGGTGCGTATGGGCTGTGCAGCAGTATGCAAAACATGCAGGTCGCGAAAAGTGCAACCGCAAGTACGGCAAGCTGCTCTACGACGTATTGCATTTTATCAAGGACAACCGCCACCCGAACCTGAAGCTCTGCGAGAACGGACTTCTCTACTCGGAAGGCAAGGAGAAGGCCGTAACATGGATGAACTCTACAGCCGGCGGACACCCCGTTGTACCGCGCACAGGCTACATCGTCGAGTTCAACGCCCTCTGGTACAACGCCCTCAAGTTCTGCGCATCTATGGCTGCCGACTTCGGTGACGCCACAGAGGCTTCCGACTTCGAGCAGATGGCTACACTCTGCGGAAAGTCGTTCGTAGAGACCTTCGTCAACGAATACGGCTACCTCTTCGACTACGTAGAGCCTAAGGACAACCCCGACTGGAGCGTACGTCCGAACATGATATTCGCCGTTGCACTCGACTACTCGCCGCTCACACCAGCCCAGCAGAAGGCAGTGCTCAACGTCTGCACACGCGAACTCCTCACACCGAAGGGCCTGCGCTCGCTCTCGCCGAAGAGCGGCGGCTACAACCCGATGTACGTCGGTCCGCAGACACAGCGCGACTACGCTTACCATCAGGGCACAGCATGGCCTTGGCTCGGCGGCTTCTACATGGAGGCATGCCTCAAGATTTACAAGCGCACACGCCTGTCGTTCATCGAGCGTCAGATGGTGGGCTACGAGGACGAGATGACGAGCCACTGCCTCGGCACAATCCCCGAACTCTTCGACGGCAACCCGCCATTCCACGGACGTGGCGCCATCTCGTTCGCTATGAACGTAGCCGAGATCTTGCGCACTCTCGAACTCTTGGAAAAATATAAATATTAAAATAGGAGGATAAGTATATATGAAAGTATTAATGTTCGGATGGGAGTATCCTCCTCACGTATTTGGTGGACTCGCTACCGCTAACTTCGGAATTTCTCAGGGTCTGCACGCACAGGGCGATGTCGAGACCGTGCTCTGTCTGCCGCATCCGTTCGGCGACGAGGACCGCAGCGCCTGCCGCATCGTGGCTATGAACTGCGTGCCTATCGCTTGGCGCGACGTCAACTTCGACTACGTAAAGGAACGCGTGGGCAACATCATGGACCCGGAGTATTACTATCGTCTGCGCGACCATATCTATGCCGACTTCAACTATATGCACGTCAACGACCTTGGCTGCATGGAGTTCGCCGGCGGCTACCCGTCTAACCTGCACGAGGAGATAAACAACTACTCAATCATCGCAGGCGTAGTGGCTCGCACAGAGGACTTCGACATCATTCACGCTCACGACTGGCTCACCTATCCAGCCGGCATCAACGCCAAGCACGTAAGTGGCAAGCCGCTCTGCATACACGTTCACGCTACCGACTTCGACCGCTCTCGCGGCAAGGTGAACCCTACGGTTTACGCCATCGAGAAGGACGGTATGGACAACGCCGACTGCATCATGTGCGTGTCGGAGCTTACACGTCAGACCGTTATCCATCAGTATCATCAGGATCCGCGCAAGTGCTTCACAATGCACAACGCCGTTTATCCGCTGCGTCAGGAACTGCAGGACATCCCGCGTCCCGACCATACGGGTAAGGAGAAGGTAGTAACCTTCCTCGGACGTATCACAATGCAGAAGGGTCCGGAGTACTTCGTAGAAGCTGCCAACATGGTGCTGCAGCGCACACGCAACGTGCGTTTCTGCATGGCTGGTAGCGGCGATATGATGGACGCAATGATTTATCTCGCAGCTGAGCGCGGCATCGCCGACCGCTTCAACTTCCCGGGCTTCATGCGCGGAAAGCAAGTGTACGAATGTCTGAAAGACTCGGATGTGTACGTCATGCCGTCAGTTTCTGAACCGTTCGGTATCTCGCCGCTTGAGGCAATGCAATGCGGCACGCCGACAATTATCTCTAAACAGTCGGGTTGCGCCGAAATCCTCGACAACTGTATCAAGGTTGACTACTGGGATATACACGCACTTGCCGACGCTATCTACTCAATATGTAGCAACGAGTCGCTCTTCAACTACCTCAAGGAGGAAGGAAAGCGCGAGGTCGACCAGATCACATGGGAGAAGGTGGGCGCACGTATCAAGAATCTGTACGAGCGCGTTCTCGCTGGCGACATTTAAACTCAAAGCAAAAAGCCAAACCGAGTAACTTACTATTCAATAATCTTAAAACAAACAATAATGAAAACGATTTGTTTATATTTCGAGATACATCAGAACATACAGCTGAAGCGCTATCGTTTCTTTGATATCGGCACAGACCACTATTACTATGACGACTACGAGGACGAGCGTCTCATCACTGATGTGGCTAACCGCTCGTATATGCCGGCTCTCGAGGCTTTGGGCGAAATGTTGAAGGAGCATCCGGGCTTCTTCAAGGTGGCTTTCTCTCTCTCTGGCGTAGGCATGGAGCAGTTGGAGATTCACGCTCCGCAGGTGCTCGAGAAGTTGCAGGAACTCAACCAGACCGGTTGCGTAGAGTTCCTCGCTGAGCCTTATTCACACGGTCTTGCTTCGCTCGCTAACGAGGAGAGCTTTGCTAAGGAAGTGAAGCGCCAGTGCCAGAAGATGAAGGAATACTTCGGCAAGGAGCCTCAGGTTCTGCGCAACTCTTCGCTTATCTACAGCGACGAGATCGGTGCTCAGGCTGCTCAGATGGGCTTCAAGGGTATGCTTACCGAAGGCGCACGCCACGTCCTCGGCTGGAAGTCGCCGCACTATGTATACAACTGCGCGCTCGCTCCCAACCTCAAGCTCTTGCTTCGCGACGTTAACCTCAGCGACGATATCTCACTCCGCTTCAGCAATGTCGAGTGGGAGGGCTATCCGCTCTTCGCTGACAACTACGTAGACCGCATCGCCAACTTCCCTGGCGAGGAGCACGTAGTGAACATCTTCATGGAGCTTTCTGCTCTTGGCGTGGCTCAGCCGTTGTCGAGCAACATTCTCGACTTCCTCAAGGCTCTGCCCGAATGTGCTAAGCAGCGCGGCATCTCATTCTCTACACCGAGCGAGATCTGCGAGACAATGGCAAGCGTAGGCGCTCTTGATGTGCCCGACACACTCTCTTGGACCGACGAGGAGCGCGACGTTAGCTCTTGGCTCGGCAACCCGATGCAGCGCGAGGCTTTCAACAAGCTCTATAGCGTAGCCGACCGTGTGCGCATCGCCGACGATCCGCGCATCAACCAGGACTGGGACTATCTGCAGGCTTCTAACAACTTCCGTCAGATGACTACAAAGCCGTCGCAGGTAGGTATCGACCGTGGCATCTATGCTTCGCCTTTCGACGCATTCACCAACTATATGAACATCCTCGGCGACTTCATCGCTCGCGTTAACTCGCTCTATCCTGAGTCTGTTGACAACGACGAGCTTGCTTCGCTCCTCACCACTATCAAGAATCAGGACGAGGAAATTGAGATGAAGAACAAGGAGATTATCCGTCTGCAGACCAAGATTGAGAAGATTGAGGCTGCTGAGGAAAAACTCCGTGCTAAGCTCGAGAAGACAAAGGCTACGAAGGCTGAGGCTGCTCCGAAGGCAGCAAAGACAGCAAAGAAGCCTGCTGCAAAGAAGGCTAAGACTGCTGAGCCAAAGGCTGAAGCTGAGCCAAAGGCTGAATAATGTTTGCGGTTGCAAATGCAAGTTGTGAAGCTTAATCGTTCTGATTATAACGCTGAGTCGTTCAGATTGCAATGTTCAAGCAAAGCACAATGTGTTTGCAACAGCAACAATTGAACTTTTATTAATAAGAAGTATTAAGGTTCTTGTACAATTAAATATTGGTTATAAAGGTTTAAATGTCCTACTGCGAGATGCCGTGGGGCATTTTTCTTTTAATATACTCCCATAGGCTTTAAGTATCGCAGAAAGGCAAACCGTAGGAAGCTACGGCAACATATAAGTCATGTACGTGAAAAAATCCTCCATATCTTCCAGAAATGCCGTAATGTTCTTGTTATAAGCACAATAAAGGCTGGAAGATATCTTTGAAAACGCGATATCTTCCAGCCTATCTTCCAGCTTTAACTTTTCATCTTCCCGCTAAATTCTGAATTATGCTGTTTGTGATTAAGTTTGTGTGGAGTTGTTTGATCTTTATAGTTGGCAACTTGTTATCTTAGCCTTTCTATTAGCGGCACACTAATTATGCCTCTGCTGAAGTGCAGCAGTCCGTCGGCTTGCATGGCGTTGAGCGCTTCCGAAACGTTGAGGCGACTTGTGCCGAGTTCTTGTGCAAGTCGCGTCATCTTTATGCGCAACACCTTCGCGCCGGTAGGGTAGAGGCAGTGCGACTTCAGGAAGAACACGATGCGACTCCTTGTGTCAGCCGGCATCGGACGCCACAGTTTGCTCTCCGCTTTCTGTGCTATTGCGGAGACGATGTTAAGAAGATTGATACGGAAAATGATAAATTCGTCGGAGATGTGCATAAGGTCGCTCTGGCCGATCTCCACCGTGTTGCTTTCGCCAATGGACGTAAACGTGCGTGTATAATGCGGCGAAAGGCCCATGAAATGCTCCAACTGAATGATGTACGGAGCCTTTATATATTCCTCTATCGAGTAGCCGTGGTCGTCGGCGTAAGCGATAGTCTTTACGTCGCCACTCAATAGAATGGCGACGTTATCACATTTCTCTCCCTCTTTTTTTATTATATCGTTCTTGCCGAATTTCTTAAAGCTGAACTTCGTCTGACCGATAATCTGCATGAGGTTGTCGCTTGTGAGACCCTGGAACAATGGTATCTCGCGAAGCTTGTCGTAGAGATTAAGCATTTACTTCTGAATCTTGTCCTCCATAGACGGCGAATACCATACCTGCAGGTTGCCCTTGTCGTCACTGTAGATGAGATAAGCCATCAGCTCAGGATGCTTTTCGAGCACCTTCTTCGCCTTCTCTATGCCCATCACCATGAACGCCGTAGCATAAGCGTCGGCTTCCGCGCAGCGCTTTGCGAGCACCGTTGCCGAGAGAATGCTGTGCTGTACGGGATAGCCCGTAGCAGGGTCTATAGTGTGCGCATACTTCTTGCCGCCACGATAGTAGAAGTTGCGGTAGTTGCCGCTTGTCGCCATAGCGCGGTCCTTCACGTTGAGCACGGTCTGCAACTCGTTGTTCACGTTCAGCGAGTCGTCCGACGGCTTCGTCACGCCAATCTTCCACGGCAGACGCTTTTCGCTGATGCCGTGCGTAACCACCTCGCCGCCAATCTCCACCATATAGTTCTTTATGCCGCGCTTTTCGAGCAGACGCGCCACCACATCGCAGCCGTAGCCCTTAGCAATAGCGCTGCAGTCGAGCATTACGCGCGCATCAGTCTTCGTGATGCGATGGTTCACGAGCTTCACCTTCTTGTAACCCACGATAGCACGCAGCGAGTCAACCTTCTGCTTTGTTGGCGGATTGCCCGTCTTGAAGCCGAATCCCCATGCGTTCACAAGCGGTGCCACCGTTATGTCGAACGCTCCGTCGGTGTTGTCGGAGATTTCCTCAGCCAGATTAACCACACTCTCGAACATCTCGTTCGTTTCCACGTTCTCGCCGCGATTGATGTGCGAGATGATCGACTCCTTGTTGAACATCGACAAAGCGTTGTCCACCTTCTGCAGTTCTGCGAGAATGTCTGTCTGAATAGAAGAATCGTTCTGATAAGTGATGTGATAGAACGTGCCGAATATCTGTCCCTCATCGTGCTGATAAGGCATGCTACGCTGTTGTCTTACAATATATATTGTTCCGATAATGAGGAACACGAGTAATGGCAATCGCCACAAAAGTTTTTTGTTTGTCATATACTAAATTTCAAAGATTATGTTGAAAGTGCCGCCCAGTCGGCTGCCACCTTGCTTGCCGTAGCCCGGCACGTACCAAGTCTTTCCGATGTTGCCGTCGTCGTGAGCGATACGTCTGCGATAGCGCACCGACCAGCCCAGACGAAGCGGACCAGCTATCTTCGCGTCCACGCCGAATACAGCCTCCATCCAATGATAGTTGGCCTTCATGCCCTTCACGTTGTAGTCAACGTCGTCGCCCCAGACCGGGTCTTTCAGTCCGTTGCCCACGACGTCGAACTTATAGTAAGTCATGGCATAGCGTGCGCCGGCATACACGCGGTAAGCGTCGTGCTTGTTCTTCGCTATGTTGAAGTCCATGCCCACACGCCAGTAGGGCGCCGACGTCTTGTACTTAAGATTTGTCGTCGGGTTGTCAGAGTCTGCCGTGCCGTATCCCAGCTCAAACACCGGAAAGTAGCGGTCCTTTAGGTTGATGCGTAGCGCCGCCTCGTACTGTCCGTAGTCGCTGAACGCCAGTTGCGCCAGTCCCACCACGTCAGCCGACACCGCCACGCCGCGGAAGAACGCCACCGTGTCCTTCTGTGCCGTCAGCTTCTTATCCGCCGTAGCATCTTTTCTGCTCTGCGCCGTCGCCGTCGCCACCGCAATCAGCAACAGGCTAATTGCTATGACCCTTGAAACGAATGAGGAAGTGCGCTTTACCGTCATTGTATGTTACCTTATTATAGTTTATCGTTATGTTTTCAATCGCCTTCGTGGTGAACTTCACGTCCGTGATGGTGTGGAAGAACTGCGGGTTGCAGTCTACCGACTCGAAGTGCGGGTTGTTCTCCTTCGTCACCCACACCGTGTCCGTCGTGCTCAAGTCGCTGTCCTTCTGCTTTATGCCGAAGACATACACATCCACCGCACGCTGATAGCTCATCGGCAGCGCGATGCTGTCGAAGCCAGCGAGTCTGTTGATTATCACGGTGTCGTCGTCCTTGTAGTCGGCAGCGCGCGGCACAGCCACTGTCAGCGTGTCCTCCATCGTCTTCATGCCGGCGTCGAGTCTGAACGTGGCATATACGCGGTTGTTCAGCGGACAGTCGATAGACGAGCACGCAGCCAGCACGAACAGCGCCACCATAGCGATGGCTGTCGTTATTGTTGTTGTTCGCATTTTGTCTGAAGGTTTGTTTATGACTCGCAGCGCAGCGTCTTCTCAATCTGATAGTCGTTGCGGTTCTGCGACGAGCGGCTCACAAGGTCGCCGATGAATCCGGCGAGGAAGAACTGTGTGCCAATCATCATCACGGTGAGTGCGATGAAGAAGTAAGGCGAGTCGGTGATGAGTCGCTGCGGAATGCCGTGAGCCAGACACCAGAGCTTGTCTGCGCCCAGTGCTACCACCGAGAGGAAGCCGAGGAAGAACATCAGCGTGCCGAGGAAGCCGAACACGTGCATAGGCTTTCTGCCGAAACTTGAGAGGAACCACAGCGTGATAAGGTCGAGATAGCCGTTGAAGAAGCGGTTCCAGCCCATGAACTTCGACTTGCCGAACTTGCGTGCCTGATGATGCACCGGCTTTTCGCCTATCTTGTCGAAGCCTGCGTTCTTAGCCAGATAAGGTATGTATCGGTGCATCTCACCGTACACCTCGATATTCTTCACCACATCCTTGCGGTAAGCCTTCAGTCCGCAGTTGAAGTCGTGCAGATTATGAATGCCGCTCACCTTACGAGCCGTAGCGTTGAAGAGTTTCGTAGGTATAGTCTTCGAGAGCGGGTCGCCCTGCTTGCGGTTCTGCTTGTATCCGCTCACGAGGTCGTAGCCCTCATCCTTAATCATGTGGTAGAGAGCCGGTATCTCGTCAGGCGAGTCCTGCAGGTCGGCGTCCATAGTGATTACGACGTCGCCCTGCGCCTCTTTGAAACCGCAGAAGAGCGCCGGACTCTTGCCGTAGTTGCGGCGGAACTTGATGCCTTTTACTGTCGTCGACTTTTGCGAGAGACCCTCTATTACGTTCCACGAGTTGTCGGTGGAGCCGTCGTTTACGAAGATCACCTCGTATGTGAAGTTATTTGCCTTCATCACGCGTTCTATCCACGCGTAGAGTTCGGGGAGCGATTCCTCCTCGTTGAACAAAGGAACTACTACTGTTATATCCATGATTTTATGGTGTTGTGTTGAGGTGTTGAGATGTTGAGATATGATGTTGTTATGTTGAGGTGTTGAGGTGGTGAGATATGATGTTGTTATGTTGAGGTGTTGAGATATGAGGTGTTGTTATGTTGAGATGGTGAGGTGTTGAGATATGATATTTAATATCTATTTCTTTTTCCGATAAGCGCAATCGGCAGACTTACAATCGCGCCGATGGCGAGGTTCTGCATCATGAACATGAACGCCCAATGCACCGGGGTGATCATTGTCACTACGTCCATGCTGTTCTTTATCTCCGTCTTCGATATGCCCTGCTGCTCGTAGATAGGCGCCAGCTGCTTCATCGTTGTGGTGATGAGATTGGCGAACGCGCCATTGTCCAAGAACTGGAAGTAGGCGTACTGCACCAGTGCGAACATCCAGCGAAGCGTAGATGAACACATAGAGCGAATAGGCGTAGGCGCGGCGGAACGATATCACGCCGAAGAGCGCCTCCGTGCGGAATGCCTTCAGTCGGTAGCCTACGAGGAACGGCGTAGCCAGAGCTAAGATGTTGCCGATGAAACCTGCGTTGAGCAGCATTATACATGCGAAGCTTGCTGCCCACAACAGTGCGAGCAGCAAGGCATCCTGGCGTGCGAACGCCTTCAGTTGTACAAGATGATTGATGTTTATCATTAGCGCATCACCTTAAATGTGTTCTTACCCTGCTTCACTACGTATACGCCGTGCTGCGCATCGCCCGTTACCACTCTGCCGCTGAGGTCGTACACGGTGTACGGCTGAGCGGGGTCGAATGTGCCCTGCGTGCCCGCTGTTACGTTGCCGATAGCTGTGGTTGGCTGACCCTTCACACCGATTATGGCTATGTCGCGAACCTCCCATGTCGGAGCCTCGCTTGTGGTGCTTGTGTAGTGGAACACGATGTTAATCTTCTTGCCTGCCCAAGCACGGAGGTCTATGTCGCCTGAGTTAACAAACTTGAAGTCTGTGCCTTCAGGCCATGCGAAGCCTTCAAGCTTTGTTGTCTTGCCCTCGCAGCGTACCTCCACGCTGAGTTTTTCGCTCGGTTTCTTCGCGTAGTTCACGGCGTGGTTGAATGTCATGGTTGCCGACTTGTATTCGCTGAGGTCAATCTCGGGTGTGACAACCGAACTCTCGGCTGCAAATTTCGTTACGTATGTGTTTGTTCCTTCCTTTATGGCACCCGTACCTTTCCAACCGTATGATTTTGTGAGCTCCCATACCTCTACGCCCTCTTTCGGATAGAGCGGAGTTTCGATGGTGCATCCGCCATCAGATGTCTTGAAGTTTGCCAGATATATACACATCCTGCTTTCGTCGCCCATCTCCACCTTTGTTGTTACGGTCTTGGCAGGGTCGAACTCGTAGCTGATGCTGTCGCCCCAGATGTACTCCATAAGGTTAGGGAAGTCGATGAACGGGTTGCGGTTGCCCTGGATGCTGTACACGATGTTGTTGCGCTTAGCCTCCAGGTCGCTCACGGGGTCTTCCTTCGCCCACTTGATGTAGAGGTCGGAAGCCCACTTCTGCAGCGTAGGATAGTCGCCCGTCTCAAGCGAGTTCAAGCCCTCCTTCACCCACGCATAGTCCTGATAGCATGTAGCCATGTAGAGGTATGCACGAGCGAAGTCGCCCTGCCACTCGGGGTAAGGCTGCCACAGCTTCTTGCCGCTGTCACCCGTGCCCACCTTTATCACGCCGTTGTCGTACGTCGCCTTTGTCACCACGCCCATGCCGTAGTTGCTCTTGGTGCGGTTGGCGCTGGCATCGCTCGGCATAAGGTTGTAGAGGTCCTTGTATGCCTGGCGCTCGTCACCGCCCCACCAGCTCTTCGGGAACGAGTGTTCGATATTCATCGAGCTGCACGATTCGCCCCATGCTCCGAACTCCACCTTCTCCGGCGAGTAGCGGTCGATGACGTATCCGTTGTCGTTATCTGTGAGGTAGAAGCCCCACCATGTGGCTGCAATGCCCTTGCCGTAGCTCAAAACACGAGCTTCTTTTATGATGTTGTGGACGGCGGTCTTCAGTTCGGCGCCCTTCTTTCCCTTCAGCGCGTCGTAGTAGCCCTGCGGAATCTGTGCCGAAGCAGCCAGAGCGTACACCGTAGCGACGACCATCATCACCAAAGCCTTCAATTCTGTTCTTTTCATTTGTGTCTCCTTCAAAAATCTTTCTGTTTTTTTAAACGTTTCTGCGCAGCAAAGTTAGCACATTTGGCTGAAACCGCTATATAAATAATGTGTAAAAATGCTTAACCCCGCATTACGTTCCTATTTCGTAATCTCGCCGCAGATGCTTCTGCCCATGAGGTTGCGTATCACGCGCGGGTCCTTGTAGTGAGCCTGCAGGAACATGAGCTTCGTGATGGCGCTCTCCACGGTGCTGTCGCCGCCGCTCACCACGCCAGCGTCCTGCAACTGGAAGCCCGTGTCGTAGCGACCCATCTTCACGAATCCAGCCACACACTGGCTGATGTTCACAATCGTCACGCCGCGCTGCGTAGCGTCCTTCAGCAGACGCGTGAGCCACGGCTTCTGCGGAGCGTTGCCGCTGCCGAAACTTCTCATCACGATGCCGCGCAGCTCGGGTGCGTCGAACATGTGGCGCGCTATGTTCTCCTGAATGCCGGGGAAGAGCGAGAACACCACCACGTTCGGGTCCATCGCCATGTGCGGAATCATCGGCTTCGTGTAGTCGGGCTTCAAGATGTAGTGGGGATTGAAGTGAAACTCTACGCCCGCCTCGCACAGGTGCGGATAGTTGAACGAGTTGAAGGCGTTGAATCCGTCGGCGCTCTCCTTCGTGCTGCGGTTGCCGCGCAGCAGGCGGCCGCTGAAGTAGATGCACACCTCCGGCACCATCGGGTGTCCGTCCTCGCCGAACGCCGACGCCAGTTCGATACTCGTCAGCAGGTTCTCCTTGCCGTCGGTGCGGAGCTGTCCGATAGGCAGCTGCGAACCGGTCAGAATCACCGGCTTCGTGAGGTTCTCGAGCATGAATGAGAGCGCCGATGCCGTGTACGACATAGTGTCGGTGCCGTGCAGCACCACGAATCCGTCGTATTTGTCGTAGTTGTCGGCTATGATGCGTACAAGCTGAGCCCATCGACGCAGGCTCATGTCCGATGAGTCGATAGGAGGAGTGAACTGATAAGTGTCTACTTCCGTCTGCAGAAGTGCAAATTCGGGAAAGTTCGACAGCAGGTGGTCGAAGTTGAGCGGCTCAAGAGCCCCCGTCTCTCGGTTGCATCCCATGCCGATAGTGCCACCGGTGTATATCAATAACACCTTGTTAAGTCGTGGGCTTGCTTGTTTGTTATTCATATTGTTCTAAGGCTAATGACATCCGCAGAAAAGAGCAATGAAAGATGGAACACGCTTCGTTTCAGCACATGCCATGTTATTATCCGACAAAATTAAATAAAATTTGCGACAATACACCTGCTTCTCCCATGTTTTTTTACAAAGTGATGGCGTTTGTTGCAATTAGTAGGTGTATCCAGCCTCGGTTTGTGTCATCGTGTCGCGTTCGGTGTCCGATTGGGTTGCGTCCGCCGTCCGATCGGGTTGCGTTCGGTGTCCGATCGGATTCCGTTCGGGTGACGATGGGGTAGCGTAGGGCGGTCGATTGTACTTTGTTGCATTATTATGAAAATGTGTGAGCAAAAAACTTGTCAGTGTCAGAAATATGTAGTATTTTTGCAGTCGATATTTAAACAAAAGACTGAATAATTGTTATGAAGAAATTATTGTTTCCGATAATTATAGCGACAGTAGTGGTTCTCCTCAGCGGTTGTGCTGCAGCGAGGAAGGTTCCTTATTTCAAGAATATCGACTCCATCAACCTTGCCGCTTCAAGAGGTTTGTACGATGCACGTATCATGCCTAAGGACTTGCTCTCCATCGCCGTCGTAACGTCCGACCAGGAGACGTCTCGTCCGTTCAACCTCTTCGCCAATATGCCTACCGCCAACGGTGGCGGCTCGGGCACTATAAACAGCACCGTGCAGCAGTATCTCGTCAACAACGATGGCGAGATCAACTTCCCCGTTATCGGCAAGCTGCATGTCGTCGGACTCACCAACTCCGAGTGTGAGAAGCTTATCTTTGATAAGGTGAAGCCATATTTCTCTGAGAACGAAAACCCCGTAGTCACAGTGCGTCTTTCGAGCTACAGAGTGGTTATTGCCGGTGCTGTCAAGTCGCCGGGCGTGGTTCCTGTTACCAACGAGAAGATGAGCATCATGGAGGCCATCGCTCAGGCTGGCGACCTCACCATCTTCGGCAAACGCGACAACGTGCTCCTCATCCGTGAGGGCGTCGACGGACAGAAAGAGGTTCATCGTCTCAATCTGAACGATGCCAACCTCATCAACTCTCCTTACTATTACGTTCAGCAGAACGACTACATCTACGTAGAGCCCAACAAGGTTGAAGCCAACAATGCCTATGTTAGTGCTACTACCTCTTTGTGGATGTCGTTCTTGAGCGTAGGACTGTCGTTGACAGGTCTACTTATCGGCATTTTGAAATAATGTATATATATAAGCGTCGGGCTATTTGTCTTGGCGCTTAATTTTTACCCTTACAACAGTAATCTTCAATAGAAACACAACAAAAATAGAAGCATCGTGGAACCGTTGAAACATGAATGCGGCGTGGCAATGATACGCTTGCTCAAGCCGCTCGAATACTATCAGGAGAAGTACGGCACGTGGATGTTCGCACTCAACAAGCTCTATCTGATGATGGAGAAACAGCACAACCGCGGACAGGAAGGTGCCGGAATGGCATGCGTGAAGTTCGATGGAATGCCCGGAACGGAATACATGTTCCGCGAGCGCGCCGAAGGCAAGGACGCCATCACCGAGATATTCGGACGCGTACAGAAAGAGTACGCCCGACTCTCGCCCGAACTGCTCGCCGACGCCGAGTTCGCAAAGAACCATCTGCCCTTCGCCGGACAACTCTACATGGGACACCTGCGCTACTCCACGACCGGAAAGAAAGGACTCGCATATGTCCATCCTTTCCTGCGCCGCAACAACTGGCAGGCTAAGAACCTCTGCATCTGCGGCAACTTCAATATGACTAATATCGACGAGATATTCCAGCAGATGCTCACGCAGGGCATGTTCCCGCGCATCTACAGCGACGGATATACTCTGCTCGAACTGATGGGCCACCGCCTCGACCGCGAAGCCGAACGCAACTTCGTTGACGCCAAGAAGCTCGGACTCGAAGGCATGGACATCACCAGATATATAGACAACCACATGGACATGGCGAACGTGCTGCGCACCACGATGCCCAACTTCGACGGCGGCTACGTGATGTGCGGACTCACCGGCTCGGGCGAGATGTTCTCTATGCGCGACCCGTGGGGCATACGCCCGGCGTTCTACTATCAGAACGACGAGTTCGTAGCCGTGGCGTCCGAGCGCCCCGTGCTGCAGACTACGTTCGACCTCGAATGTGAAGACATAAAGGAGCTGCAGCCCGGCAACGCGCTGCTCGTGAGCCGTAGCGGAGAGGTGCGCATGGAGCGCATACTCGAACAGCGCGGCGACTCGGCTTGCTCGTTCGAACGCATATACTTCAGCCGTGGTTCAGACCGCGACATCTATCGCGAGCGCAAACAGCTCGGCGAACTGCTCGTGCCGCAGGTGCTCGAAGCCGTTGGTGGCGACATCAGCCACACCGTGTTCTCGTTCATACCGAACACAGCCGAAGTGGCTTACTACGGACTGCTCTCGGGCTTCAAGAAGTGTCTCAACCGACAGAAGGTGCAGCAGATACAGCAGCTCGACCACGAGCCGACAGACGCAGAGCTGCACGCCATTCTCGACACGTACGTGCGCTCCGAAAAGGTGGCGATAAAGGACATAAAGCTGCGCACCTTCATCACCGAAGGCAACTCGCGCAACGACCTCGCCTCGCACGTCTACGACATAACATACGGATGTATTGAGCCGGGCGTGGACAACCTCGTGGTTATCGACGACTCAATCGTGCGCGGTACGACGCTCAAGGAGAGCATCCTGCGCATCCTCGACCGCCTCCACCCGAAGAAGATTGTCGTCGTGTCGTCGGCTCCGCAGATACGCTACCCCGACTACTACGGCATCGACATGCCGCGTCTGGAGGAGTTCTGCGTGTTCCGCGCCACTATCGAGCTTATCCGCGAGCGCGGCATGAACGACCTGCTGCAGCGTGTCTACGAGGCGTGCAAGCTCGAACTGCTCAAACCCAAGGACATGATGCGCAACTGCGTACGCGACATATACAAGCCATTCTCTACCGAGGAGATAAACCGAAAAGTGGCTGAGATGCTCCGACCGGAAGGTCTGAAGACACCGGTCGAACTCGTGTTCCAGTCGATAGACGGACTCCACGAGGCTATACCCAACCACCACGGCGACTGGTACTTCACAGGCAAGTACCCCACGCCCGGCGGAACAAAGCTCTGCAACCAGGCGTTCGTCAACTACATCGACCGACAGAAGTAGAACGCCGTGCCCGGCTACATACGCAGCAGCTTAGCATTAGTAGCATTGTGGAAACTAAGTAGAAAACACGTTTTGTGGTTATAAGGCAGCCGGCGAACGCTGCAACAACCATGAACAAACACGCCCTGAAAGGGCAAAAGGATAATTAGAAAATTGACTTTTGCGCTTTCAGGGCGTATGCGCGCGATAAAACAAACAACGAAATATAAAAATTCGAGAAGATATAAGTATGAGAAATGTAACTTTAGTATTGGAAGACGGAACCAAGTTCCACGGAAAGTCGTTCGGTTATGAAGCACCGGTGGCTGGCGAGGTAGTTTTCAACACTGCTATGATGGGCTACCCAGAGTCGCTCACCGACCCTTCGTACGCTGGACAGCTTATGACACTGACCTATCCGTTGGTTGGCAACTATGGTGTACCGCCGTTCACAGTGGAAGAGAACGGTCTGCCTACATTCATGGAGAGTGACAAAATCTACGCTTCGGCTATCATCGTGGCTGACTACAGCGAGCAGTACTGCCACTGGAATGCCGTAGAGAGTCTTGCAGAGTGGCTCAAACGTGAGCACGTGCCCGGCATCACCGGCATCGACACACGCGAGCTTACTAAGGTGCTGCGCGAGCATGGCGTAATGATGGGTAAGATTCTCTTCGACGACGAGCCGGAGAACATACCTACAGCCGAGTATGCTGGAGTTAATTTCGTCGACAAGGTGAGCTGCAAGGAGATCATCCGCTACAACGAGGGCGCAGAGAAGAAGGTGGTGCTCGTCGACTGTGGCGTGAAGGCTAACATCATCCGCTGCCTCATCAACCGCGGCTGCGAGGTTATCCGCGTGCCTTGGAACTACGACTATACCGACATGGAGTTCGACGGTCTGTTCCTCGCTAACGGTCCTGGCGACCCCGATATGTGCGAGGATGCCGTGAAGATCATCCAGAAGCAGATGAGCCTCTCAGACAAGCCTATCTGCGGCATCTGCATGGGCAACCAGCTCCTCGCTAAGGCAGCAGGCGCTCATATCTACAAACTCAAGTATGGTCACCGCTCACACAACCAGCCGGTGCGCATGGTCGGCACAGAGAAGTGCTTCGTAACATCGCAGAACCACGGCTACGCCGTAGACGCAAAGACGCTCGGCGCCGATTGGGAGGAGCTCTTCGTAAACATGAACGACGGCTCTAACGAGGGCATTCGCCACAAGTCGAAGCCTTGGTTCTCAAGCCAGTTCCACCCGGAGGCTTGCTCTGGTCCGGTAGATACAGAGTTTATGTTCGACAAGTTCGTAGAGGCTATGAACTAACTGAAGAGTTGTAGAACGAAAAGTGAAATAATCAGAATGTTTAAGTTTTGTGTTTTAGGGCTGTAGCCCGATAAAACATCAAACATTAATCATTAAACATCAGAATAAATGAAAGACGAAAATATAAAGAAAGTGTTATTGCTCGGTTCGGGTGCCTTGAAGATTGGCGAAGCGGGCGAGTTCGACTACTCTGGTTCGCAGGCGCTTAAGGCTCTGCGCGAAGAGGGCATAGAGACAGTGCTCATCAACCCGAACATCGCAACAGTGCAGACATCTGAAGGCGTTGCCGACCAGATATATTTCCTTCCCGTTCAGCCTTACTTCGTAGAGGAAGTGATAAAGAAGGAGCGTCCTGACGGCATCCTCCTCTCGTTCGGCGGACAGACAGCGCTCAACTGCGGTGTTGAACTCTACCGCAACGGCATCCTCGACAAGTACAACGTGAAGGTGCTCGGTACACCGGTGCAGGCTATCATCGACACCGAGGACCGCGAGCTCTTCGTTGAGAAGCTCGACGAGATAGGCGTTAAGACTATCAAGAGCGAGGCTTGCGAGAACATGGAGCAGGCACGCAAGGCGGCTGCCGAACTCGGCTACCCGGTCATCATCCGTGCTGCTTACGCTCTCGGCGGACTCGGCTCTGGCTTTGCTGACAACGAGGAAGAACTCGTGAAAATCGCTGAGAAGGCGTTCTCGTTCTCTCCGCAGGTGCTCGTCGAGAAGAGTCTCAAGGGCTGGAAGGAGATAGAGTACGAGGTAGTGCGCGACCGCTACGACAACTGTATCACAGTCTGCAACATGGAGAACTTCGACCCGCTCGGCATCCACACCGGCGAGTCTATCGTTATCGCTCCGTCGCAGACACTCACCAACTCTGAATATCACAAGCTGCGCGCTCTCGCTATCAAGATTATCCGCCACATCGGCATTGTTGGCGAGTGTAACGTGCAGTACGCCTTCGACCCGCAGTCGGAAGACTACCGCGTAATCGAGGTGAACGCTCGTCTGAGCCGTTCTTCTGCTCTCGCTTCTAAGGCTACGGGCTATCCGCTCGCCTTTGTTGCGGCTAAGCTCGGCATGGGCTACGGCTTGTTCGAGTTGAAGAACTCCGTGACAAAGACTACATCTGCATTCTTCGAGCCTGCACTCGACTACGTTGTCTGCAAGATTCCGCGTTGGGACCTCTCTAAGTTCCGCGGCGTAGACAAGGAGCTTGGCTCTTCAATGAAGTCGGTAGGCGAGGTGATGGCTATCGGTCGCAACTTCGAGGAGGCTATACAGAAGGGTCTGCGCATGATCGGTCAGGGTATGCACGGCTTCGTTGAGAACAAGGAGCTTGAGATTGAGGATATTGACGCTGCTCTGCGCGAACCGACCGACAAGCGCGTGTTTGTAATCTCTAAGGCTATGCACAAGGGTTATACCGTCGACCAGATTCACGAACTTACAAAGATCGACAAGTGGTTCCTCGAGAAGCTCCAGCACATCATCGACATCGATGAGGCTATGAAGAAGTGCAACATCAACACTCTCGACAAGGAACTCCTGCGCACGGCTAAGGTGTACGGCTTCACCGACTTCCAGATTGCACGCGCCGTAGGTCTTGAGGACGAGCTCAAGTCGATGCGCAAGGCGTCGCTCGTCGTGCGCAACCGTCGTAAGAACTACGGCATCCTGCCGGTTGTTAAGCAGATTGACACCCTGGCTGCCGAGTATCCTGCACAGACCAACTATCTGTACGTAACATACGCTGGCGTCAAGAGCGACATCACCTTCGAGAACGACCATCGATCTATCATCGTACTCGGTTCGGGTGCTTACCGCATCGGTTCTTCTGTAGAGTTCGACTGGTGTGGCGTTCAGGCTCTGAACACTATCCGCAAGGAGGGCTACCGCTCGGTTATGATCAACTATAACCCCGAGACCGTGTCTACCGACTACGATATGTGCGACCGTCTCTACTTCGACGAGCTCACTTTCGAGCGTGTTATGGATATCATCGACCTTGAGCAGCCTAACGGCGTGATTGTATCTACCGGCGGTCAGATTCCTAACAACCTCGCTGTGCTCCTCGACGAGCAGCATGTGCCTATCCTCGGTACAAAGGCTCAGGATATCGACAACGCTGAGGACCGTGCGAAGTTCTCGCAGATGCTCACCAACAACGGCATCAACCAGCCTGAGTGGAGCGCCCTCACAAGTATGGATGACATCGACCGCTTCATCGAGCGTGTGGGCTTCCCGGTACTCGTTCGTCCGTCGTACGTGCTCTCTGGCGCTGCCATGAACGTATGCTCTAACGAAGACGAGCTGAAGCGATTCCTGCAGCTTGCGGCTAACGTGAGCGAGGACCACCCGGTTGTTGTGAGCAAGTTCATCGAGCATGCTAAGGAGATCGAGATGGATGCTGTGGCAAAGAACGGCGAGGTTATCGCTTACGCTATCTCTGAGCACATCGAGTTCGCCGGCGTTCACTCTGGCGACGCTACCATCCAGTTCCCGCCGCAGAAGCTCTATGTAGAGACCGTGCGCCGCTGTAAGCGTGTAGGCCGTCAGATTGCTAAGGAACTGCACATCAACGGTCCGTTCAACATCCAGTTCATGGCTCGCGACAACGATATTCTCGTTATCGAGTGCAACCTCCGTGCTTCGCGTTCGTTCCCGTTCGTGAGCAAGGTGCTCAAGATCAACCTCATCGAGCTTGCCACACGCGTTATGCTTGGCTTGCCGGTTGAGAAGCCGAGCAAGAACCTCTTCGACCTCGACTATGTTGGTATCAAGGCTTCGCAGTTCTCGTTCAACCGTCTGCAGAAGGCCGACCCGGTGCTCGGCGTAGACATGAGCTCTACCGGTGAGGTAGGCTGCTTGGGCGACGACACCAACACTGCTCTTCTGAAGAGTATGCTCTCTGTAGGCCATCGCATCCCGAAGAAGAACATCCTTCTCTCTACCGGTGGCGCTAAGCAGAAGGTGGCTATGCTCGACGCTGCTAAGATGCTCATCGACCACGGCTACAAGCTCTATGCTACGGGCGGCACAAGCAAGTTCCTCAACGAGAACGGCATCGAGAACACACACGTGCTCTGGCCGTCTGAGGAGGGCGACGAGCCTAAGGCTCTCGACTTGCTGCACAACCACACTATCGACATGGTTGTGAACATTCCGAAGAACCTCACAAGCTCTGAGCTTACCAACGGCTACAAGATTCGTCGTGCTGCTATCGACCTCAACGTGCCTCTTATCACGAACGCACGCCTCGCAAGCGCATTCATCTATGCGTTCTGCACAACTAAGCTTGAGGACATCGGCATCAAGTCTTGGAGCGAGTATTAATATAGGAGGCTACCTACAGGGGGTGCAGCGGTCTCCGCTGCACCAACCGAGCAATCCTGTGTCAGAAACTTATTGCTGGGTGGAGAATATATAAAACGGATTTATCTGTTTGCGCAGCTTCGCAGCTAACCACAAACAGATAAATCCGTTTTTTGTTTCTATATAATTATTCTCGCTGATTCTCTTGTCTGCATTTTCCAAATGATGTATCTTTGCAGCGTGTAGCCCAATCGGAGTATGAGGCTGCCGATATAATAATGTAATACAGAAAGAAACAAGATGAAGAAAAGTGAACTATATAAATATGTGCTCGACTACTTCCGCGGCATCCATCCCGAAGTGACTACCGAACTGGAATTTGGCAGCGTATTCCAGCTGCTCGTTGCCGTTGTGCTCAGCGCGCAATGCACCGACAAGCGTGTCAATCAGGTGACGCCCGAACTCTTCGCCCACTATCCCGACGCACGCTCCATGGCGGAAGCCGACGAGTTTGAGGTGTACGAATACGTGAAGAGCGTGAGCTATCCCAACGCCAAGGCTCGCCACCTCGTAGAACTCGCTCGCATGATACAGAGCGAATACGGGGGCGAGGTGCCGCACGACTTCGACAGTCTGCTGCGCTTGCCAGGCGTAGGGCGAAAGACAGCTAACGTGATGCTGGCTGTGGCGTTCGGCGAGGCTGCGATGCCTGTCGATACGCACGTGTTCCGTGTGAGCCACCGCCTCGGACTCGTGCCGCGCACGGCAGACACGCCGCTGAAGGTGGAGCAGCAGCTCGTGAAGCATATCCCTGCTCACGACCTTGCGAAGGCACACCATTGGCTGCTACTGCACGGCAGATACATCTGCACAAGCCGCAAGGCGCACTGCGAGAAATGCGAGTTCAAGGCTGTGTGTCCAAGCTCTACGTGCAAGTGATATTTTCACGACCGCCGCATATAGAAACCTACTGACCGAACAATGAAATTCAACGGCAAACTACAGCTCCATACCTTCCTTCGCATCGCAATATGCCTGCTCGTTGGCATCTGCATCGGCGATGCGACGGCAGACGCTGTGCCCGTTGCGCTGTGGCGGTGGCTGTTCGTCGGTCTGCTCTCGCTACTTGTTCTGCTGCACCTAAGCAAGCGCCTCGAAATGATGCAGACGTTGCTGATCTTCGGCATTGTTATAGTGGGCGGAGCGTGGCGCATTACGTCGTACGAGAACAGTCTGCGCTGTGCATTCACGGGCGAAGAAGAAGTGTACGAGGCGGTTGTCGTGTCGCAACCTATCAAGAAGCAACGCTCTATGAAATGCGAGCTTGCCGTTGTGAGTGGGCGGCTCGCAGGACATAGACTGAACGCTTATTTTCAGAATCCTAATTCGTTGAATCACATTGTTATAGGCGACGGCATCGAAGCGCAGTCGGTGTTCAGCGGTTTCGATGACACATACGCACAGCGCGGCGGTTTCGACTGGCGCAGACAGCGCATGGTGCGCGGCATCGTGGCTCGCACGTTCGTCGCCTCGGACAAGTGGAAACGTGCGGAGGTGAGCCTCGAAGTTATGCCGCGAATCGACCGCCTCGCTCTCTCGCTGCAGTCGCTGCGCTACGACCTGCTCAGCCGACTGCAGGGCAGCGCCCTCTCCGAAGATTCGTACGCCACTATTGCGGCAATGACCCTCGGCGACAAGACAGGTGTCAGCGCCGAGCTACGCGATACGTATTCGAAGGCTGGCGTGTCGCACGTGCTCGCCCTCTCCGGACTACATCTCGGCATCATCTACGCCATAATTGCACTGCTGCTCGGGCGCCGTCGCAACACGATGGGCGGACTGCTCGTAACGCTTCTCCTGGTCTGGACCTTCGCCTTGATGGTGGGTATGTCGCCGGGCATAGTGCGTTCGGCGGCGATGTTTAGCGTCTACGCCTCCATGACCTTTCTGCAGCGCGACTATCTCACGGCGAACAGCCTCGCCCTTGCCGCGTGTGTGATGCTCCTGGCGAGTCCGGCGATGCTGTGGGACGTGGGCTTTCAGATGTCGTTCTTGGCTGTGATGGGCATCGTGATATGCCATGTGCTGCTCCGCAACAACCGCTTCTACGTGCGCTATGCTCACCGCCGATTCGTCGGCAAACTCGTCTCGCTTGTGTGCATTTCGCTCGCCGCCCAACTCTTCGTGCTGCCGCTGGTGATGTACTACTTCGGCAATGTGTCCTTCTATTTCCTTCTGGCTAACATCGTCGTCGTGCCGCTCACCACCTTTATCATATATGCCGCCATGCTCTTGTTCGTACTCTCGCCGTTGTGTCAGTTTGCTGCGTGGATGACGGTCGTTTGGCAGTGGCTGGCGAGTGGAGTGGGGTGGGTCGTAGCGCAGATGAACACTCTGCTTAAGTTTATCGCCTCACTGCCAGGCGCAAGTGCTGACGGCGTCTATATCAGCGTTTTACAGCTCTCGCTTATGTATGTCTTGATAGTGGCTCTGGTCGGCGTCTGGCGCTACGGACAACAGATGTACGACTCGATGCATGGGAAGTTTAAAAGTGAGGATGATCTTAAAAAATTAAAAAGTAAAAGAGTAAAAAAGTAAAAAGGGGAGTTTTAAAAGTAAAAAAGTACAAGAGTAAAAATGGGGTTAAAGTTTGCGAAAATAAAAAGTTTTGTCTATCTTTGTAGAAGATAGGCTGCACCTCGGCAATTAAAGCAAGCTTTATTGCGCTCGGTTTGCACTATCTTTGCATATAAACGAATAGACAGGAATTTATGAAACCGGATGGTACTAATTCTTTATCTTGGTCGTATGTCTTTGTGCATCATAGCAAAGTGAGGAAGGTGGAAGCAAGGCTGAACGCCGACAACGTACCCCACTTTGTGCATAAGACCGTGCGCTATTACAAGAAGCGGGCGAAGCATGGCGTGCAGCGTCAGGAACTGCAGACCGTCAGCGGACTCGTCTTTTTGCAAGGCAATCCAAAAGAACTACAAGAATATCTAAACTGGAATTTTCCACATACCTATCTCTGCAAGAACTGCAGTACGGGCAAGGCGGCTGTGATACCCGATTCGCAGATGCGACCCTTCATGCGCATCAACGAAACGGAGCCCGATCGTATCCGTTTCCTTCTTAAGCCTTTCCATTATTATGCTCGCAACCGCATCCTCCTCCGCATCACCTCTGGCGACCTGGCAGGACTCGAAGGTTACGTCATTCGCATCGACCGCGACCGTCGTCTTATCATGAATGTCGGTGGCATGAGTGTGGCTATCGCCGGTGTGCATGCTGAGCACTTTGAGGAGGTCGATCAGACTGGCAGTGCAGCCCTCGACGGCTCACCGTTCTACGAGCGTAACCTCCATGAGCGCGAGGCACTTATCGACCGATTTTTTCATCCCGTAAAGACCACAAAGGACGTCGCCCCACAAGCCGAGAACATCGACTATCTGCGCAATTATGTACTGACGGAGCTTTCGCAATACCGGATGCTCCCCGCCGAGGCATGGCTCATCCTCAGTTTCATCATCAAGGAGATTGGCTACTACTACGCCCCCTCCTTCGAAAAGCTCCAGCGCCATCTCTCCCCAATCATGCAGGCTGGAACACAAGTCCTTCAGGAGATGCAGCGCCTCATTGATAGCGAGCAGACGGAAGAAACACGCAATAGATACCAGACCGAACAGCAGGAACTGCTGACCACCTACGGCTATCTGTTCATGGACTCAGATATTGCGTAGTGTGTTCCGAAAAAACTGAAACTTAAAAAAGTACGGGATATTTCCCGTCTAATTCAAATAAAATGACTACCTTTGCAATTTAAGAAGTCTCTTTGCAAGAGACCGCATCAAATTGAATGGTTTTTATGAACGCTATATCATTTTCAACTACTAAACGATTGCAACCATCACGTATGTTTGCAGCCAACGACATAAAGTAGAAAAGAATTTATGAAACCGGATGGTACGGATTCTTCTTCTATCGCCAACGAGACCCCCGCTTCTCTCAACGGCACCACGTTCCTGAGCCAGACGACAAGAATGGTTCAGAGGTAATGAAGTATCCGTACTTCTGTATGTACCGTTTGTGAAGTCAGTAATTTCCTCAGCGGATTTGATGCTAAAATATAAAAGATTCTAAAAAGATACGCTTATAAATTCTTTATTACATAATATATATTACATTTGCAATGATTATGGATAGGAATGAAATTTCACTAAGAATAATTGGCAAGAATGGGGATGCCCCCCTTTCTCCAGCCAACTTTGACATCGGGCAGATACGATTCTTACTCGATGAGGTGGAGAATTTGTTGTATCCAGACAGGAAGAAACGTAAAGACCGCCCTACAATTTCTTATGAAATGAAGGACGGTTCTGTGCTCAACGTGTTTACAACTTCCTTGCAAAGTGTTCTTTTAGTGTCGTCTGTGCTTGGTGTTATTGAGCAGGAGAATGGCTATATAGATAAACTTGAAATGGCTAGTGCGCAAGCGATAGAAAATCTTCAGTCTTTTGCCTTGCGCCATAACTATGACATAGAAATAGGCACTTCTGATAAACCACAACGCATCTTTAAAATAACTCCAACTACTCATTATGTTCGCCGTGAGAATATCTTGGTGGATATTGAGTGCTATTATTATGGCACATTGACAGATGCAGGTGGAAAGGACAAGGCAAACATTCATTTGGATACAAAGGATGCAGGCTCTTTGACAATTCGAACAGACAAGGAATATTTAGCAGGCTATCAGGGTAATCCTCTTTATAAGAAGTTTGGTGTACGAGTTCGTGCCAAGAAAAATATTCTTACAGGGGATATAGATAAATCAACCTTGGTCCTGGTGGAATTGATGGATTATCAGCCCAAATTTGATGAGGATTATCTGCAGGGCTTGATTCGTAAGGCTACTCCAAAGTGGAGGGGTGTGAATGCTGACGAATGGTTGACTAATGTAAGAGGAGGACTTGCCTAATGGAACAGAATTGCGTGCTGTTAGATACCAGTTTTTTCATTCGCTTGTTGAATGAAGAAGACCATTTGCATGAAAATGCCTTGGGGTATTTCAAATATTTCTTGGAACATGATTTCGTGATAAAGATTAGCACAATTGCCATAGCAGAGTATTGTGTGAGAGGAGAAATAAGTGAGCTTCCTCTTAAAAATATGCTCATCATTCCTTTCAATTTCGATCATGCTCAACGAGCAGGAAAGATGATAGCAGAGGTCTATGCTGAGAAGAAAAGGCGCGGTGCTACCATTGCTCCAAGGGCTGTTGTGCCTAATGATACCAAGATGTTTGCGCAAGCAGATGTTGAACCTGACATCAACTTTTATGGTACAGCGGATGTCGAATGCAAGAAGGTATATGATCTGATAAAGACTTCGGAGGGCAAGCTGTCTTTTGAATTTATTGATATAACTATCCCTTATAATACCTTCTTTGGGGTACTTGATTTTGAGGAGTAAATACTGATGTTATTTAAGAAGTCTCTTTTGCAGAGACCGTTCCAATAAAGAATGATATTTATGAACGCTATATCATTTTCACCTATTAGACGATTGCAACCATTACGTATGTTTGCAGCCAACGACATAAAGTAGAAAAGAATTTATGAAACCGGATGGTACGGATTCTTCTTCTATCGCCAACGAGAACCCCGCTTCTCCCAACGGCACCACGTTCCTGAGCCAGACGACAAGACTGGTTCAGAGGTAAAGGTATATACTTACTGAAGGTAAGATATACATTAATGTTTTACTTGTTTTTTACAATGTAAGAATCAAAAACATAAAAAATAACTTTGTCGTTTCATAAAAAAAACTTACATTTGTATTTTTATAAAACGATTTGGAAAATGGAGAATTTAAATATTGACATATTAAAAGATCTATTGCAAATTCCGAGTCCTTCTGGAGGCGAAAAAGCTATCATAAATAAGGTTGAGGCACTCTTAGAGGAGTCGGTTGATGATGTTTTTCGGGATGTGTGTGGTAATCTCATTGCCATAAAGCGAGGTAAGACAAACAGGAAATTAATGTTATCTGCTCATGCCGACGAGGTTGGTATGATGGTAACTTATATTGACAATGATGGCTTCTTATATTTTCAAGAAATAGGAGGAATAGACACCAATCTCCTACCAGGTCAAAGGGTCGAGATACATAATCATCAAGGTGTTGTTTATGGTATCATAGGGAAGAAACCGATTCACTTGCAAAATAGTGAAGCCAAAGCTAAAGATTTTGAGGCAGAGGATTTGTGGATAGACATAGCTGCAAATAGTAAGGTTGATGCAGAGAGAAGAGTTGAAGTTGGTGATTACATAACTTATCAAACACAACCAAATTGTTTGAATGGTAATGTTTGGTCTTCAAAAGCATTGGACGACAAAGTAGGTTTGCTAACCTTAATTGAAGTCGCAAAAAAAATGAAAGATAAACAACCTGTTATGGATGTTTACTTCGTGGTATCAGTACAGGAAGAACTTGGCGCTCGAGGTATTAGGACAGCAACAATGCATATACAGCCAGATTATGGTGTAGCAATTGATGTAACTCATGCCACTGATTATCCAACATGCTCACCGCAAAAGAGTGGGGAAATAAAGATAGGAGATGGTATTGTTATTGCTAAAGGTCCCAATATAGAACCGAGTTTGGAGCGCAAATTGATAGATTTGGCAAAGCATAGCGAAATAAAATATCAGATAGAGCCAATAGCTCGTCCTACTGGCACCGATGCTAATTTTATGCAAGTTTCAGGTAAAGGAGTAAAGACAGCCTTACTTTCTATACCCTGCCGCTATATGCATTCTCCGAATGAAATTGTATCTTTGTTAGATGTAGCTGAGTGTGTGAGACTTCTCACTGCACTTTGTGGCATCGATTTAGATAAATAGTAAATTTATTGTTTAATTTTTAAAGCTTTAAAAACAATGAAGACAAAAAAAATTTCGTTTTCATGGGAAGAAAAAAGTTCATTCGACACAGAGCGTGTAGGAGCTATGTATTGCTTCAAGCGTTGCGATGTCAATCAGAACTAATTATTCTCTAGGATATTCTGGTGGCATGCGCCAGAATATCCTTTTCACATTTTTATTTATGAGTACTAAGAAGAACGGCAGTTATCAAGCAGAAGACATTCTTTGTTTTCCTAAGGATATCGAGATGATTCCACATGAAAACAAAACACTAGTTTTAGCTGTTGAAACAGGAAATTGGATAGTCTTGTACAATGATAATCAACTAAAGTATTTCAAATGTTTATTGGATGGTATTGCTATTGGAAATGTATATGAAACAGCAGAAGTTGAGAGTAATCTATCTGACTTTTTGAGAGTACTATCATTTATCTATGCAAGAAAATTTGCTTTAGTTGGGAAAGTCCCTCAAGCAAAGGTTATCGACGCATCTAAATATCTGAATGTTTATCTCACCAATGCTTGTAATTTGCATTGTGTTCATTGTTTCATGAACGCAGGAAGTAAGTTGTCAAACGAATTGACAAGTGAAAAATGGAAGAAAACACTTGATGAGTTTTATAATTTAGGAGGGGAATTTGTTACATTTACTGGTGGGGAACCAACGATGTATCCTCAATTTGAAGAAGTTATAACACATGCACATCAAATAGGTTTAAAAGTCACAATATTATCCAATGGTTTATTATGGTCACAAGATAAAATACAGAGGACGAAGACTATTATAGATGAAATACAATTTAGTATTGATGGCGTTACAGAACAAGAGAATGCTAAAGTTCGAGGCAAAAACAATTTTCAAAAAGTTGTAGATACAGTATGTTGTTTTGCTAATGCAGATGTAAAAACATCTGTTGCTACTACTTTTACATGGGATAATATATCTACAGCTGATGAATATAAGCATTTTGTTGATAGTATAAGAAGCAAAGTTGGTGATAAGGTTTTCTTTAAATTGACAAAAAAAATGCTTCCAGGACGTGGCAAAGCATTCACAGATGAGGAAAACAAGAGATATTACGAACAAATAGATGCTATTGAACGACATGTAGACCCCACTGCTGGTTATGCGAACTTTATAGAGGGGCATGAAGCAAATGTAAAGATTCAAAATTGTGGTTTTGGTGGGCTTTCGATAGCTTCTAATGGAAATGTATATTTTTGTAATCGTATTCATGAAGTAGATTGCTTTGGCAATGTAAATAAGGAGAGCCTAGTTGGCTTGATTCAACAAGGCCAAAAGGTCTTGAAAGCTACAGCCGTAGAGAATGTTTCTAATTGTCACAATTGTATGTTAAGATACATTTGTGGTGGTGATTGTCGAATTGATCATTTCAATTTTAAGGGTCACATCAAAAATTGGAAATCAAACATTATTCAAACAAGATGTTCTGAGGAGTTTAAAGATCGTCTGATTAAGAAAATGGTTGATAGTTTTACTTTTTATTACCATTAAACGAACTTATGTATCGGTGTGTTTGCATCTATGAAACCTATTCTTTTCATCGTGTTGATGTGAGAATAGAAGTATGCCAAGGAAATCAAACAAAATCCATGTCCCCATTTTTAAGAAAAGTGGATTTGGAAGATTTGTTACAATCTTGTATACCAGAATCTAAATGTCTCATTCCGTTAATAAATCAATTGGGACTTATTAAGCAGCCTTTTAGATTTACCGGAATTGCATTATACAACGAAAATGTGCAAGAGTTACTTAGGCAAAACCCATGGAATGGTGTGCAAGTAAATGGCAAAGGTAGTGTAAAGAAGAATCCTCCAGTATTACCAATTCCACAAAAACAAAACATATCAGAAGGTAAACTTTTAGGGGGAGAACTATATATTACAAACATTGTTGATTGGTATAAAAAGATAAAGATACGTTTGTCATATCAAGATGCAATAACATCTTTTTTCCCAAAATATAATAAATGTCCATATTTAACTTCTGAAGGTTTACTCCTATTTAGAAACTTTCTGCAGGAAAAAGAACTCTTATCCGATTTGCCTTCCAATATAGATATTGAAAAGGGAGAAATGAGTTTTGATGGTTTTGATTTATCTAATCTTAGCACACTAGCTAAAAAAGGTTGGAAGATTTTTGTCGAAAAAAATAAAGGAACTAAGTCACAAATACACCTTCGCCATCATTCTTCAGGCATTGAATGGTTCTCAGAAAATGAAAATGAAGTACAAGATAATGGTGGTTTAATAAATCAAATGTTAAATAGCTATCTTCAAGGTAGAAATTATTTTGATTCAAAAGGAAAAATAAATCTATTCAGGTCTGAAGATGTAACTCAGATAGCCCCGGACCAAATCTCAGAATCTATACCAGTTTTAAATTGGAGGGCAATTTATAGTCAAGAAATAGATCTAACTTCAAAAGAAAAAGATCAAATAATTGAAAAAATTAGGTGTGGAATAAACGCAAAGTTGCGTTCTTATCAAGCGGATGGCGTATTGTGGTTAGCTAAAATGAGAAAAAATAACCATGGCTGTTTGTTGGCTGATGAAATGGGATTGGGAAAAACGCTGCAAGTCTTATCTTATCTATTTGCAAGGGGTGAGAATCAAAATCCACATTTGGTGATAGCACCAACCTCTTTGGTCTATAATTGGCAGCGTGAAGTCGCAAAGTTTATACCATCATGGGAAAGCAAAATCGGAGTACAACTTCATTCCCCTGATACAACTAAGATACTTCTCATTGTTTCTTATGATATTTTGCGATTGAATATTGCTGAGTACAATAGTATTTGTTATGATACAATTGTTATTGATGAAGCACAAGTTATAAAAAATAGAGATACCCAAAAATACAAGGCGATTAAAACTCTTAGAGGGCAACACAATATTATTTTAACTGGCACCCCAATAGAAAATAGTATAGATGATATTTGGTCTCATTTTATGATACTGATGCCTGAAATGAAAATATTGTATGCATCATTGAGCAAGCGATGTCAATCTAAAACAGATGAAGCCTTCACGGAACTTTCGCGAAAATTCTTGAAACCATTTATTTTAAGAAGAACAAAGCAAGAAGTTTTGAATGACTTACCGCAGATGATAGAGAAAACCATTTATGTAGAGATGTCAAAATCCGAGCAACTTATTTATAACAATATACATAAAATGGTGCTAAAAGCATTAGAAAATGGAGTAAGTGGCAGAATAGAAAGTATTGCTTTAGAAGGTTTGTTAAGACTAAGACAAACTTGCGTTTCTCCTAAATTACTACCAAACTCGTTATTTAAAGGTGAAATCTCATCTGTATCTTCGAAATTGCAAACGGCATTGGAATATATTGATTCGTTTATTAATAAAGGAGAAAAAGTTTTGGTATTCTCTCAATTTGTAGGTGGGTTAGAAGAAATGGAAAGAATTCTATCAGAACACGCTATTCTTTATGAAAAAATATATGGTGAGACTCGTGATAGAACAACTCCAATTGTACGATTTCAAGAAAATAATAATATACATGTATTCTTGATTAGTCTAAAGGCTGGTGGAGTTGGATTAAATCTAACGGCAGCTAATAATGTCATATTATTGGACGATTGGTGGAATCCGGCAGTGGAAGATCAAGCCTTTGCTCGTGCTCATAGAATAGGTCAGAACCGGAATGTTATGGTTTTTCGTTTTATCTGCAAGAATACAATCGAAGAGAAGGTATTGCAATTGCAGGAGAAGAAGAGACAGACTATTGATTTGTTCAATTCTGCAGATGGCAAACTTTGTATGGATGAGATACAAGAGTTGTTAAACTAATAATTTCATTTATGGAAGATTTAAGTATGGCAATAAAGGCTATGTTTAGCCAAATGGAAGGTGACGAAATATTAAAGGCTCTCAATTTATCTTGTTATACACCAGTAACGCATTTAGATGCAGAATGCGGTGAGTCGGTAATCATGAAACTCTTGATGTGTGAGGACAATAACAACTACTCACTGGATCAACTATCTATGATTGGACAAATTATTAATAACAAATGGATGGTGGCAGATAATGATTGCTTGCCTTTACATTTTCACAAAGGAGACTCTGTCTTCAACATGCTCCTGTATTTTGCATCTAAGACATTGCTTGTGAAAGACGGTGATCCTGTTTGTAGATACGGTTCATTATTGAGATGGCATCAACTAACCGTAGAACTTAGCGAAGATTTATTTACAACAGCATTTTTAGCGTCGCATGATTTAACTAATGGCTATGAACGTAAATACTTTGATTGGGAGGCTTACCTAGGCCATGATTGTAAGGAACTGAATGCTCTATTTACCAAACCAATGGTTGAGCTACACATGCACTTGAAAGGTTCTTCGTATAATGTTGACATTAGTTGGCTTTGTCTTATGAACAACGTAATGTCAATGCAGAAAGTATTTGAAGAGATTGCATTGTCCAGAAAAGATACAGAATGGGATTCTGATTTATATGAAAAAGTCAGAAAAGCAGCGGTTCTTAGATATTACCTTGCAGGAGTGGTCGAAAGTTATAATAATTCGATTACTAAAGCTGAGATGGTTGATTATTTGAAAGATGATATTCCTGGTTTAAAAAATGATGATGTAGTTCCGTCTTTTGAAAACTTAGTTAAATATAGCCACAAATTGGCAAAAGCCTATGCTGTGAAGCAGGGAGTTGAAGCGAAGTACGTTTTGGACTATATTCCAGTACAATTCTATCCCCAAAACCCGATAACCAACTTGGTCATGGCATCAGAACGCAAATTCATGTATAAATGTTTTCGTATGATATATTCTAATGGTTATACAGATTCTGATTTTCCGACTTTGTTTTATGCCTATTTAACTTATAAAGACTACTTTAGACACATCGTATTACAACTTAACAGACGTGTAGGTTTTAAAAATTTCGCTAACTATGAGAAGTTAAAAACCGATTTCATACTCAATGAATACACCCCTCTCTTGTACAAAGCTGCAATCGAAGGGTTTATTGGCAATACGAATAATAGGTATATAGAAGCAAGAATTGGACCAAAGGACAGCGTTGAACAAATAAAGGAATCTTTGACTGAAATCTATGACTCGTTAAATAAGGAGAATGTAAACAAATGTTCTATCATATTTCATTTCATAAAGAGACGTGATGAGTCTTATACATCCGACCAACAAATCCGACACAATAAATTACGACAAGAAATAAAGGAAAAGTCATTTGTTATTTATAACTTTCGTCAAAATGACACTGGTGATAATTTAAGAGGACGCGTAGTAGGAATAGATGCCGCAAATTCTGAAATATCAACTCGTCCAGAGGTGTTTGCACAAGCCTTTAGGTTTTTACGTGGTCATGAAGTTTTCGCAACAGAATATGATAGACCCAACGACTTGAACATTACCTATCATGTTGGTGAAGACTTTTTAGATGTTGCAGATGGATTGCGAGCTGTAGAAGAAGCCTTACTCTTTTTGGGACTGCGTAACGGAGATCGGTTAGGACATGCTCTTGCTCTTGGTACTGATGTGCGTAAGTATTATGCAAAACGATATAATACAATATGTGAGACAAAGCAGATATTGCTTGACAATTTTGCATGGTTACATCATAAATGTATACGTCTTAAGGGCTCTGTTTCGCTCTTAGGATACTTAGAAACGATGTTTCATAAATACTTCCGAGATTTGTATGATGAAAAATATTGGAAAGGAGCAAATAAATTTGACCGAATGTTTTCAGAACCAGAGATAGATTGTGAAACAATTGATGATGTTAGAACATATTACCTATCATGGCTTTTACGAGGAAATTCGCCATCTTTCGGTTCTGATTTTTGTGCCTATGAGCAAATGCCCAATGGCATAGAAAAACAATGGATAAAAGCAGGTTTAAACCATCATGTTGGTGTGGAATTAGCTGTTTGCAATAGCAATGCAAGACAACTATATGACATGTATCATTCATCTAAATATGCAAATAGAAGTGGTCAGGTAGATACATTCACTATACCTTCCGATTTTCGCGAGGACTATTATGAATTGTTGGAGATGATACAAGAACAACTTTTGTGCAAGATAGAGCGTAAACATATTGCTATAGAATGTAATCCTTCATCTAATTACAAAATTGGAGAGATGGAACGATATGATCAACACCCCATTTTACGTTTCTTCAACTATGGCATAGATACTCCATATAAACCTCATAATATCGCTGTTTCAATCAATACAGATGACCAGGGTGTATTCTCCACATCCCTCGAACGAGAATTCTCTCTTATGGCCTTAGCTATGGAACGAAACGAGTTAAAGGGACACAAAAACTCGCCAAGAGTTGTTGTTGAATGGCTTAATCGAGTTAGAGAGATGGCATTGGAACAAAGATTTGATGAGGGAACAAACGAAGAAGAAATTGAATATCATAATTAAATAACAAACTTATGAGAATATATTATAAAGAATGCTTTATAGAAGACATTTATCATTTTAATGCATTAGACGTTTTGGAGGGGTTAAAGATTGGTGATACGGTTTGTTTGTTTTATGAAGATAAGGATCCCTGTTACAAAGAACGTGTAATGGTAAAAACTTCAGGGAAAGAGAAGAAGATTTTAGGTCTACTTAGTATTGATGACAGCAAATCAGTGTTGCCGTTCTTAAAAAATGAGTGGAAAAAACTGTTTTCTGCCCAAATTTGTTTTGCTGATAAAACTAAAGGTGGCGAAAATAATAGAATTGAGATTGTCATATACATAAATGACAATAAATAATATAGCTTTCAAAGAAACTATATTATTTACATCTTTTTTGTCGAATAAACAGGAAAAGAAGTAAATCTAAGTATTAATAATTCATTAACAAAGACAATAAATATGGAATCAAGAGAACGTCATGTATTCATTGTTACATATGATTTATCCAAACCTGGACAGAATTATGAGAAACTGTTAGAGTTAATAAAATCAGAAGACAATTGGGCGAGACTTGGAGGCTCATCTTTTCTTTTAACATCGTATTCAACAGCTGTTGAATTACGTGATAAGTTTAAAGTTGTTCTGGACTCTAACGATAAGTTATATGTTGGTATTGCAGAAAGTCCGGCAGCATGGATTGGCTATTCAAATGAAGTTTCTGAATGGATAAAAAACTTTCTATAAAAACAATGGAAGAGCCTAAAAAGATATCTATACATCACCTGTATTATACAATTATAATCGCAGTTATAATATTGGTGTGCGCAGTTCTGGTTGTGCCTTGTTCTGTTACAGAACAGGCATTTGATAACTTTTCATTTGCTTCTACAATTACTTCCATAGTTTTGGCTGTAGTGTCAATTGTTTATTCAATACAATCAGGCAATGCTTCAAATATACAGCTAAACAATGTAAGAGATATTGATGCTGAAATAAAGAGGCAGTTAGAAAGTTTTGGGCATATTGAAGAAAATGTCTCAAAGCTATTAGATGGAGGTATGTCTAAGATTCAAGATGATGTTAAAAGAATTACAGAAGGACAAGTCGAACTTTCAACCAGATTGAATGGTTTAGGTAAAGATATTATAGACAATCCACCAAAGAATACTATTTTCACAGGTGGTTCTGCATATGGACATATTCTTCTATATGCGTGTTCCTTGTCTTATAAAACCGCAAAAAGTCTACCTATTCGCATCTTTGATGAAGAACAATCTGATTACAATTATTGGTTAGGTTACTTCGTTGCTATTTTAGCCGCTTTGAAAGATAGAATACAAATAGAACAAGGAGAAAAAGAAAGTAGTCCTCTTGCTTCACAAATAACTAAGTTTGACGAGGATTTCTTTGGCTCATCATTTCAAATTAGAGATATGCTTAATCGCAATCTTGATAATAATAGTTTATTGAAGGGATACTTGAATAAGATAGATAATTACTTTTGCCAAACATCAGAATCTGAAACCACTTCTTAAATATATTATATGACTGATAAAGAATTACAGTACGAATTATATAAAGCATTCGACAAGGAAGTGCTCAAACTTCTACTAAAGACTGATATACGGCAGAGATTTCCTGAGCCGGAGGCAAGCTTGCTCTGCCAGCAGGTTGATGACGCCGCAATACTTGCTGATCTTTTAGAATATATGGCTAAAGAAATGAGGAATCAATAATTAGTAATACTATTAGTATTTTGTTAAAATCGGGATCAGTTAAATGATTATTCAAATAACCATTTAAAAGGATGATAAAGTTCTTTGATATTAGTGATGTAGACTTTGAATATAGCAGGCATTTAAATGATACAGTTAAGTTAAAAAGTCAAATTTCGCGCAGTTTTTTTACAGCATTTCCGTCAATCCAAATGAGCAGAGCAAAACTTGCTTTGACTATGTCATGGAGAGGAAATGTATCAAACTCAATATATAGGCACTTTTGTAAGTGCCTATACAAATGGCTATGCCATAATAGAGTATTAACTAAAAAGATGCAATTATGAATAAAGAATTCTCAGTAATAGATTTGGATGTCCATTTTTATTTAAACGAAGAACAAAAGCATCAGATGGATGCAATTGTGTAGAATAAATGCCAATTACAGTTATTAAAGGCATTGCAGCATATGGCACAGTACACAGGTGACTGTATAAGAATTGAAGCCTGTGCATTGAAGCCAGGAGGTGTTATCAGCTCTTTGCAGGTTATTTTTAATTTTAGGAGCAACACTTCTTCTTTTATTGTCTGGTTCTGTTAATCGTTTTTTCAACAAAGAACAAAACGCATTAGAAAACATAGATAAACGTATTGAAATTCTAGAGAAGTTGAAAAGTGGAAATATTTCTGCAGAAGAGGCTAAAATTCTAGTAGAAAGTGATGAAACTTTGCATAAATGTGTTTCTTCTTTTTATAAAGATGCACAAAAAGAGCCTTCAATTGTTTCTATAGAATCTTCTATTAAGTCTGTGGATGAAGGTGGAAACCATGTGTTGTCTAAAATTGAGCGTGCTGACTTTGATCGCAAAATCATACCTGATGGTAAAACGAAAACTTCAGAAACAATTACAGGTACAACTGTAGCTGTAATCTCTCCTGTATTTGCACATGACATAAAATTGAAATGGCATTGCCGTTTCAATGGAGAACAAATTGTTGCAGAGATTCGAGATGACGATTTCATTACCCAAGTCAACAATTTTGAAGTTAAATTTGACGCTGGTACAACTCTTAAGTGTGATTTGGTTGTGGAGACCACGTCTTTTCCAGACAGACTTGATAAAAAACCAACCAAACATTATTATATAACGAATGTATGGGAATGGGCAGATGGAAGCCATGTCGTTTTTGCCACGAAACGTTATAGAGCTTTAAATAAGGAATAAACGTAACCATCAGCATCTGTGTGAATCCGCGCCATCTGTGGGAGACCATAACGCACCCTTACCAAGTCATCACTAATCAATGATAACTAATCATTAGGTTAGTGTAAATATCTCTGTGTGAATCCGTGCCATCTGTGGGAGACCATAACGCACCTTGCCAAGTAATTACTAATCAATGATCACTAATCATTAGATTAGTTGATTACCCATTACTAAGTAAATAATTTAGATCACTTACTTATGACAGCAAAAGAATATTGTAAAGCTTTTTGTGAAGGCTACTTCTGCGCCCAAATAGGCGAGAAACTTACCAATTGCAAAGTGACAGAACATGCGCTGGACTTAGTTAAGGAAACGGCTCAGACATGTATAGAGCAACAGATAGCCTATTCCAGTTTTGATGAAAAGCAAAAACTGGAGATGAAAGAAAACTTTCAAGAATGGGCTGATACAGTGTTGCAAGGTTTCAAGAAACGATTGCGTGAGAGTGGAAGATTAATATAAAAATTTATTGTAACCCCTCAAATTAGCACTTATATCAGAATAAATCTCTTTGCTGCTGAATTTAAACCTTGAATTATGTACAACAGTGAAGATTTGGAACTTTTTCGATAAGTGAGAACAATAAAAGCTTGCTTTTAAATTGTTGAGCTAAGAATTTTCGTGCTAACGAGTGCAGAAACAAACTTGTTTGAGCTATGCCGAGTGCAGCCGAAAATCACTTGTGTGTAAAATGTATAAAATAGTTAATAAACAAGTAAAATTTTTAACATCTCAATATATAGGCACTTGTAAAAGTGCCTACACAAAGGGCTATGCCCTAAATTGAGTACTAACGCCTGTAATATCAAAGGCGGGTAGGAAGTTTGTTCGGAATATAAAACCTACTAATTATGGAATTAAGATATTTTTCTGAAATTGATTTAAATGATAAATTTTTCGATAGTCTTAAAAAGGATTATGATGGTTTTGAAGATTGGTATAAGAGAAAGGCTGTCAAAAATGAGCTCGTTTTTGTTCAATTTGATGAAGAAAAACATTTGCAAGGTTTCCTTTATTTAAAGGATGAGACAGATCAGATAGATAACAGTATTAAGCCTGTTATGAATTCTAAAAGACGTTTTAAGGTCGGAACTTTTAAGATAGATGCTCATAACACACGTCTTGGTGAGCGGTTTATCAAGAAAATAATGGATAAAGGAATTTACGAGGGATATGAAGAAGCCTATGTTACTATATTTCCCAAACAAGAACCACTTATTCTTCTTTTACAGAAATATGGTTTCAAGGAATATGGAACAAAAGGTAAAGAATTGGTATTGGTTAAAGACTTTACAATTTGTGAAGGTAACATATTAAAGGATTATCCTCTGATTCAACCCAGCGGGAAGAGAAAGTTTCTGCTTTCAATCTATCCTAGGTATCATACACCTTTGTTCTCTGATTCTATACTAAAAAATGAGGAACGTAGAAGTGATGAACTAGTTAAGGATGTCTCTTTCTCCAATAGTATTCATAAGGTTTATATTAGTTTTATGCCTAAAACTGCTTATCTTCGAAAAGGGGATCTCTTGGTGATTTATAGAACTAATGACAATATTGGCCCAGCAAGGTATCGTAGCGTCGTTACTTCTATTTGTCAAGTAGAAGAGGTTAAGGTTAAAACTGATTTTGCGAATATAAATGAATATATCGGCTATTGTAAAAAATATAGTATATTTGAAGAGAATGACTTGAGAATATGGTATAGAAAAGACAATTTAGTTGTTATAAAAATGACATATAATATAGCTCTCGCTAAACGTGTTACGAGAGGAATGTTAGTTGATGAAGCTAAAATTTCTCCTTATCTTTATTGGGGATTTTTTCAACTTACAGATTCGCAATTTAATTATATATTAGACAAAGGAGAGGTGAATGAAAATTTTATTATCGATTAAACCACAGTTTGTAGAAAAAATATTTTCAGGAGAAAAAAAATATGAATTTCGTAAAACAGAGTTTAAGCGAAAAAATATAGATTCGATTATTGTATATTCATCAGGCAATATAAAAAAAATAGTTGGAGAAATAAAATTCCACAAAGTTTTATGCGATACACCTAAAAAAATTTGGCAGTTGACCCATGCAGATGCAGGCCTTTCATTAGAAGCGTTTATGTCTTACTATGCCGGACGGCAAAAAGCTTTTGCCATTGTTATAGATGAATTTAAACCTTATAAAACGTTGGTGTCATTAGATGAAAAATATCCAGGAGTAAAAGCTCCACAATCATTTTTGTATTTAGATGAAGCAAAATTCTAACTTTATATTATTGTCGATATTTATCATATTGGTAGCTAGTCCAATAATTGTATATTGCATAACTTTAAGTGAATTAGGTTTTGCTGATACTTCTGGTGATTTTGGTATTTTTGGTGACTACGTTGGAGGAACCGTTGGAACTATTGTTGGAATCATTAGTATATATTTGCTTTATAAAACATATAATTCTCAGGTTTCATTTGCAAGAAGTCAAGAAATGGTGGCAAAATGTCAGCAATTTGAATCTACTTTCTTTAATTTACTAGAACAACAACAATGTCTGAGAGAGCAACTTGAATGTGAAATTGGCAATGAACACTATAAAAGTTTTTCTTATCTGGAGCGTATGAGGGAGGAACTTTCAGATGCTCTCGCATGCTTGAATTACAGAATGGAAGATATTACTGTTGAAAATAAGATTCTTTTGAAGAATATCGTCAATCAACTATATCTTGACTTTTTTCTTCCGAATGTTTCACATTTGGGCCATTATTATAGGCATCTATATCATATCATAAAATATGTAGATGACTCTAATGTGCAAGATGCAAAGCAATATATTGACATCTTACAAGCACAATTAAGTAATGATGAGTTATATCTCTTGGCTATCAATGGAATTAGTAACTATGGTAGACGAAAATTGCTTCCATTGATGGATAAGTATTCATTTTTGGAAAATTTCAATGCTAATGATGATATGTTGATAGTAAAGTTGCTGTCAATTTTCTATACGAATACAAAAAATAAATATCTTATGTCAAAGTCTAAGAAAATTATATTTATAGGTGGTGTGCATGGTGTTGGCAAAAGTACATTTGTGAATGCCGTTAAAGCAGAATGTCCTTCTGTAGTAGGACTTTCTTGTAGTACGATCCTAAAATGGGAAAATCCAGCACATAAAGCTGTAAAAAATGTAGAGAAGAATCAAAACAAGCTATTGGCAAATTTACCATATTTCATAGATATGGATAAGAATTATTTATTGGATGGCCATTTTTGCCTGTTGACCGAGCAGGGTTCTATAGAACGAGTATCAATAGATGTATTTGAAAATATAAATCCTGATATGATAATACTTTTAGAGGAACGCCCAGCAGTTATTTGTCAACGTCTGTCGGAACGTGATTCAATGCAGTATTCTGAAGAATTGATAAAAGCTTTTTTGAGTGAAGAAAGAACGTATGCAAAAGAGGTTGCTGAAACTTTAGGCATACCTCTCAAATATTGTCATTCAGAAACGCGAAATATCTGTATTGAAGAACTTGTCCAGTATGTCAACTCAAATATCGGATAATTAGTAAGCCCCCAATTTAAGGCTTTATTTAGAAAAAAACATCTTTGCAGCTGAGCTTTAAATATAAAAAATGTACAGCAGTTAAGATCTGGATTCTTTTCGATAAGTGAGAACAATGAAAGCTTGCTTTCAGGTTGTCGAGCGGAGAAAAAGAATATAAAGATTCTACTTTAACAACCGAACAAAGGCAATTTGTTTCATGAAACTCCGTATCGAATCCGTTTTTATCTCATTCGTGTCGTTCTCGTTCAACAAACGCTATGTGAGCGTCCCAACGCGAACAAGCTCCGTATTATCGGTACTATCCGTGTTAGAAATATTAAAACAAGAAAATATTATTAATAACTATGAACAACTTCAATGATATAAAAATAGCGGTGGCCGGAACTGGCTACGTCGGTCTGAGTATAGCAACATTGCTGTCTCAGCACCATCATGTTACAGCAGTAGATGTAATCCCTGAAAAGGTGGAGAAACTTAACAATCGTGTATCGCCGATACAGGACGATTATATAGAGAAATATTTGGCAGAAAAGGAACTCAACCTTACTGCTACTCTTGATGGCAAGGCGGCTTATAAGGATGCCGACTTCGTGGTGATTGCTGCACCCACCAACTACGACCCTGTAAAGAACTACTTCGATACTACACATGTTGAAGAGGTCATCGACCTGGTGCTTGATGTGAACCCCGACGCCGTGATGGTTATCAAGAGCACCATACCTGTGGGTTACACCCGCAGCCTCTATTTGAAGTATGCGCAAAAGGGAGTAAAGCAGTTTAACCTCCTCTTCTCTCCAGAGTTCCTTCGTGAAAGCAAGGCACTCTACGACAACCTCTATCCAAGCCGTATCATCGTAGGCTATCCAAAGCTTATTGACCGCCTCGAGTTTGCAGAAGAAAACGAGGCAATAAAGGCTGTGACTGACGTAGAGAAGATGAAAGAAGCTGCCAAAACATTTGCTGCACTTCTTCAGGAAGGAGCCATCAAGGAGAATATTGACACTCTTTTCATGGGCATGAAGGAGGCGGAGGCTGTGAAACTCTTTGCCAACACCTATCTGGCATTGCGAGTTAGCTACTTCAACGAGCTCGACACATACGCTGAAGTGAAAGGACTCGATACCAAGGCTATTATCGACGGTGTTGGTCTCGATCCTCGCATTGGCACCCACTATAACAACCCTTCATTCGGTTATGGCGGCTACTGTTTGCCGAAGGATACCAAACAGCTTTTGGCAAACTATGCAGATGTTCCAGAAAACCTCATAGAGGCCATCGTAGAGAGCAACCGCACACGCAAAGACTATATCGCCGATGCAGTATTACAGAAAGCAGGCTGGTATAGCTATTCCGAGAACAACCAGTTTGGTGCAGAGGTAAATTCATGCGTCATTGGTGTCTATCGTCTGACGATGAAATCCAATTCCGATAACTTCCGCCAGTCTGCCATTCAGGGAATCATGAAACGCATCAAAGCAAAGGGAGCAGAGGTTATCATCTACGAGCCGACACTTGAAGACGGCAGCACTTTCTTCGGTAGCAAGGTCGTTAACGATCTGGATGCCTTCAAGACGGAAAGCCATGCAATCATCGCTAATCGCTATGATGCCAGTCTGGATGATGTAAAAGATAAGGTATATACACGAGACATCTTCAGAAGAGATTAAGCTATATGAGCTGTTCTATAGTATATTTTATCATATAAATGTAGATTTTAATAAATTATAGCATTATGTTTAAGATACTTTCTATAGACGGAGGAGGTATTCGTGGCATCATACCAGCCAAGATACTTGCTCTTGCTGAAGAAGAATTGAAGCGAACTAATCATGCTTGTCGTATTTGTGATTATTTCGACCTAATTTGTGGCACCTCAACTGGAGGAATTATTGCTATAGGTTTAGCTTTAGGTATGCCGGCTCATGAGATTTTATCTCTTTACCGAGATAATGCTAAGATAATATTTCCTCATCAAGGTAACCTTAAAAAAGTATTAAAGATATTATTTAAGGAAGAGCTATACAAGCGTGAAGCTTTAAAGCATTTTTTGTCAGATTCCTATGACGGGTATGCTGGAGAGAGCCCTGCACGATTGGGACATTGTCTAACTAGAGTCTGTATACCTGCTTACGATGCTGATCGGGGTATGATGCACGTCTTCAAGACTTCTCATCATCCACAGTTAACTCGAGACTATCAGATTCCTGCATGTGATATAGCTTTGTCTACTGCAGCTGCACCTGTATATTTTGATAGTTATGATTTTGAATATACGATAAAAGATGGGACGGAGAAATATAGGTATAAATCTATGATTGATGGGGGCATTATGGCTAATAATCCTACATTGATTGGATATACAGAGGCTGTTCATTCACTCAATATACCAGTTAGTAATATAGCAATACTTTCTTTGGGTACAGGTAATAGAATGTTTAAGGATGATCCTCAAAAGATGACAGGACGCTATTGGCTATATAATAAGAAGCCATTACCTCTTTATGATTTGATATCTTCTGCTCAAGCAGATTATACAGACAACTTGATGAAATTTTATCAGAGAGGAATTGGTGTAGGTGGTGAGCAGCATTTCATTTATTGTCGCTTGCAGCATTCTTTTGAAAATGATAATGTCATTGGTTTGGATGCTTCTGATAAACAATCCATTGAAACTTTGGAAAATATTGGGCAGTGCCTATTTTCTGATAATCAGACACAGATAATTGATTTTTTTGAAAATCAAAAACAAGTATATACACCATTTCATACATTATGATTCAAGATTATTCAAATCTAATTCGACGGATTGAGGATCGTTATAATCCCGATCAAAATCGATTGGTAGAACAAAGAATGTTCTCAGATTTATCTACAGAAGGTAGAGATGTTGCCAAATACGTAAAGATGGCAATGTCTGCTGTTGATGAGCATTATACGTCTATTACCAAGGAAGCCGGAGAGGCTGTAAAAAAGCATCTTAAGGATGAGCAGCAATATATGAATGTCACTTATCGTTATCAAGGTTCTGTGATGACAAATACGCATATTAAAGGTGCAAGTGATATTGACTTGCTAACTTTTACTAACAAGTTTGTCTCTACGGAAATCTTTGAGATAAAAAAAATATTGCAATCCCCTTATACTAGTGCTTATGATTATTTTGATTTAGCCAAGTTACGAAATTATGCAGATAATTTCTCTCAGTATACAGGTGACTCTCTTCAAGATTTACGTGAATTAAGGGCAAGTAATGAGAGGATAATGCGTAAGTGGTATGATGAATGTGACACTGAAAAGGCAAAAGCTGTCCACATATATAATAAAAATCTGAAAAGAGATGTGGATATTGTAACAGCATGTTGGCAAGATAAAATAAATTTTGTAGTGAATGAGGAGGAAAAATACCGAGGCGTTGCTATATATAACAAGAAAACAAATAGAACGGAACCGCCTAGTTGTCCTTTTTTAGCTATAGATAATATCAATAATCGTAGTTATGTTACAAATGGACGATTAAAGCAAATGATACGCTTTTTGAAGAATGTTCGCTCAGATTCTGACGTTAAAATAGATTTGTCGAGTTTTGAAATCAATGCTGTTTGTTATTCTATCCCCGTAGATTCCTACAGAAATATGTACTATCTTGATATGGTATACCTTTTGTGGAATTATATGTATAATCTATTAAAAGATGAAAATCAACTTTTACAGATTAAGTCGGTAGATGGTACAGAGTATGTATTCCAAAAGAATAGAGATAAAATAGCAGAACTCAAAAAGTTAGAAGATGAAGTTTGGCAAATATATCAGAATTTAAAATAATTAGTGTTCACTGAATAAGATTCTTCCAATTGATTTGCAAGAAGGATATTAAGCATTCAAATATAGCCACTCAACCAATTTCTATTATTTTATGGTTATTTCATATCTTTGGTATAAAATTATCATATTTAATATAATTCATCATTAGTGTCTCGTTAAAATCGGGACCAGTTAAATATTAAGCAAATAACCCCGGAAAGAGGGGACAATCGAGTTCTTTGACATTATTGAAATCAGCCCTTTCGAAGAAATCTACGAGTGGTGTCTTATCCATAAGAGAAAAGCTTAGAATCTGAAGAACCTCATAAGTTTATCGCTTAAGTTGCAAATCATGTTGTACGATAACAACAAGGCAAAAGGCTATGATTGCCGATAAGTTCTGTTCAAAAAAGCGGTGAGCTGGGCAAAAACGTATTTGTCTTGGAACATAGCAGTCATTTTAATTTGACTGCAAAGTTACGAAATCAAGTCCGTTTCATTCCAAAACACCACCTAATAGACTGTATTTCAATTAATTCAAAGAGCGATTAGTCCACTTTAACGGGACAGTAGTGTAAAGTTTAAAAATCAAATAAGATGGAATTTTCTGACGAAAATATAGTGAAACTTTTCGGACAAGAAGCAGCCGAAGATGAGGATTTTGAACGTTTGCAGTCTTATTATTTGAAAAGTAAGACTCATAAAAGTGTAACCGCTGATCTTCCTCTAAGAATTCTTGTAGGGCATAAAGGAATTGGAAAATCTGCAATTTTTACAATTGCACGGCATGAAGATGGAAAGCTTAATAAACTTTCTATTTTAATAAGACCGGATGATATTGATTCTGTAGGCAAGGATATTTCCGATTTTAGTTGTTTAATAAGGGCTTGGAAAGAGGGTCTTATTAGAATTATTGTTGATAAAGTCATTCAAAAGTTGGGATTGTCAATTGTTCCTTCCTTACCTAACGTTGGAGGAGGTTTAATACTATATCTGAAAAGTACATTTCAGAAAAAAATTGATGATAATGTTTGTTTGACTGAATCAAACAAATCTATTGTCCACAGGTTTTTAACAGAATCGAAGATTATCGTATATATAGATGACTTAGATAGAGGATGGCAAAGCAAAGAACATGACATACGTAGGATTTCTGCGTTGTTGAACGCAGTAAGAGATCTTAGTAATGATAATAAAGGATTACAATTTAGAATATCTCTTCGTACAGATGTTTATTATTTAGTAAGGACATCTGATGAATCCACTGATAAGATAGAAGGTTCGGTTATTTGGCATAGTTGGACAAATAACGAGATATTGTTACTGCTTGTGAAAAGAATTCTAAATTTTGAAAAATCATCAATTGATATAAATACGTTGAAAGCTCTCAAACAGGCGGATTTGGCTTTTTATCTTGATTCTGTATTTGAGCATAAATTTCATGATTCTGGTAAATGGAGTAATGCACCCATTTACAGGGTATTAATGTCTTTGATAAGAAAAAGACCTCGAGATTTAGTAAAACTTTGTTCCTTAGCTGCTAAGCATGCGTATAGTGTTGATGCCGTAAAAATAGGAACGGAAGACTTGAAAAGTGTTTTTGTTGAGTATTCTCATGGAAGAATGCAAGATACAGTTAATGAGTATAAGTCAGAATTACCAGATATAGAACGCTTGTTGTTGAACATGAAGCCATCCCATATAGAAGTAAAGAAACATGTAGGTTATATATACAATACTTCTGGGATAAAGAAGAAAATTCGAAATATAATGGAACAAGGGCGATTCGTTTTCAGAAATGGTAAGGAGGCTTCCGATTCAGACCTGTTGCAATTTATGTATAAAATCAATTTTATTACAGCTAGAAAAAGATTGGCTGATGGGAAAATTGAACGTAAGTATTTCGAAGAAAATAAGTATCTGACTTATCAAAATGTTGGTTTTGGATATGATTGGGAAGTCCATCCTGCTTTTCGATGGGTTCTTTCTCCTGATGATATCTCTAAAGTCTTTGAACAAATAGAGGTATGATAGTATAATCTAATCACTCGTATTAGTGGTTGAAAGTTATTTCGAATTTTAACAATTGTAATATAATAAAATGGATAGTATAAGCATAATTAGAAAAGGCAAGTTTGGCACCTTTTACAGCGCTTTGAAAAGAGCTTCGGGAAAAAAAACTTCCTCAAACTTTATATTAAATGATTTAATTGAGGTTTTTGTCTATTTTAAATTCCTCTTTGATCAAGTCGATGAAATTTGTGTTTTTACAAAAAGCTTAGATTATTTGCCAAGTATATATGATAATGCTATTGCAAAATATAAAGATGTTACTTCTGATCAATACAAGGTGTTACAGAATTGTGGACATTCTTTAGAAAATTTTATTGAAAATGAGAATAATAGTATAAAAGTCATCTTTATGAATGATATGAATAAAGGTATTGCTAAATCTGATTTTCTAGAAAAAATAATCAACATAGTTTTAAGTAAAAATACTATGCAGTTTCGTCAATTAAGTCCAGAATTGTCCTTTGTCGAAGGAATGGATTTTTTTATCTTAGTACCACAATATAACATGGTATATACAGCACAGGAAATTGATGATAAAAAGTGGAATGTTTGTTATTTTAGGAACAATGCTCTTTATGAAAATGCAAAAGAGATCTTTAGATGTTTCTCTAAGTTATCAGAGGCTAAGAAAGTTGAAGAGATATGCAGATGGATTTAGGTAGTGTAATTTTATTGGGAAACAGTCAGACTTTTGTTGGAATTATAGCAACATTAGTTATCTTATGTATAGCTCGGAATACCAATAATTTTATATATGAGGTCTTGAGTGATATAAAGTGTGAGATAGTTGAATATACAAAAAAATTAAAGCCCACGGTTTCTTTAGATTCAGTCAAGGTTAGTTCTGATTATAAGTCAATTTTTTTGTATTCGGAGAACGAAAAACATAAAAAATCGAATGCTAAATTGTATGAAAAATGTAAGATTGCTATCATGCAGATAGATATTCTAAAGTTTGCTTTACAGGTTAAACTAACTGATTGGGATAAAAGTATCATAGATTTTGCAGATGCGATAGAAAACAAAAAAGAGCAACAGAAAGGTCCCATGTTTGCTTTCGCTTTTTGTATCGTTGTCTTTATATTTGATGAACTGTTAAGATGTGACGAGATCAAATATAATCAGGAGCTTATAGCTGTACTTACGTTGTTTACTATTTATGCAATTATTTATTGGTTTATGAAATGGTTCTTTTTCATGTTTAAAGATGATAATCCCCCAATAAAGCCCAAAGTCAAAAAGTGTAAGATAAAGGAATACTTGCTCTATTTGGTTTCTGTAAGGAACTTATATCAGTTTATGATACATTTATTAGTTACATTTGGTTTATTGTATATGTACAAAGATTATCTTACTACAGATGTTCAAGATAGAAAAGCTATGTATACTTTCTTGGCAATATGTAATATTCCATATTTTTTATTTGGTTTAGTTCATATGTTTGAGCAAAGAAAACGTACAGATGAAAGTATAACAATGCATTATGTTTACCATTTTTTCTATATGTTGTTTTTGTCAATAGGTATTATGTTTTTTACAAGAAATTTTATACCTCAAATTATGAACGCAGCGCCTGTTGATAAAAAGGAGTTTTTGTTTTGTTTGAAAATAGGGATAATAGGACTTATTTTATGTGTCGGATTAATATTTCCATTCGTTTGTACTTTGGTAAAGTATAATATGGTATATGTTAGAGGACTTTTAAAGTGGCTTTTGATAACTTGTCGGAAGTATTTTGAAATCCGAAAATTGAGAAATGAATTTGCAAAATTGGCTAATGAAATTAAAGTTGAATAATATTTTAATCATATAAACATAAACAAATGATATAAATATACTATATCATTTATACACAGATGTATTTGTAAAAAAAAGAATATTATGGATAAGAATTTAATAACCGTAACGTCGCCTCTGCTTCCTGATCTCGACGACTTTACTGCTGAACTGAAGAAGATTTGGGAGAGTAAGTGGATAACTAACAACGGCGACTATCACAAGCAGTTGGAGAAGGAACTGGCGGCTTACCTGAAGGTGCCGTTCGTGAGTCTCTTCACCAATGGCACACTGCCGTTGCTCACGGCGCTGCAGGCGCTGCGCATCACTGGCGAGGTAATCACCACGCCGTATAGCTTTGTGGCTACCACGCACAGTATCTGGTGGAACGGCTGCAAGCCGGTGTTTGTGGACATCGACCCGGCTACGGGCAATATGGATCCTGCCAAGATTGAGGCTGCCATCACGCCGAAGACTACGGCTATCATGCCTGTGCATGTCTACGGCAAGCCGTGCGACACAAAGGCTATTCAGGATATCGCCGACAAGTATGGTCTTAAGGTGATATACGATGCTGCCCATGCGTTCGGTGTTGAAGTGAACGGCGAGAGCATCTTGAATGCTGGCGATATGTCTACTCTTAGCTTCCATGCCACAAAGGTGTACAACACCATTGAGGGCGGAGCCTTGATAATGCACGACGAGAAGACGAAGAAGCGCATCGACTATCTGAAGAACTTCGGCTTTGCCGGTGAGACAGAGGTCGTAGGTCCTGGCATCAACAGCAAGATGGACGAGATGCGTTCTGCATACGGTCTGCTCAACCTTCGCCTCGTTGACGCTGCCATTGAGGCTCGCCATCAGGTAGCCATCAAGTATCGTGAGGCGTTGCGCCCGGTTGAGGGCATCACGTTCTTCGACGATATGCCTGGCGTGCGCCACAACTACAGCTATTTCCCTATCTTCGTCGATGCAGAGAAGTATGGCATGACACGCGACGATCTCTATGCAAAGATGAAGGCTGCAAACGTGCTCGGTCGCCGCTATTTCTATCCGCTTATTTCGGAGTTCTCTACTTACCGTGGTCTTGAGAGTGCTGCTCCCGAGAACCTGCCGAAGGCTCACAAGATGGCTGACAGCGTAATCTGCTTGCCTATGCACCATGCATTGAGTGATGAGGATATACAGCGTGTTATCGACTGCATAGTAAAATAAGCAACTATTTATGAAACAAAAGAAAATACTCTTGTTGGGCGGTTCTGCCCAACAAGTAGTAGCGATAAAGACGGCAAAGCAGCTTGGCTACTACACAGTATTGTGCGATTATCTGCCGGATAATCCCGGTCAATATGTTGCCGACAAATATTACAACGCAAGTACAACAGATGTTGAGGCTGTTTATGAGATAGCTCGATCGGAGCAGGTGGACGGCATTCTTGCCTACGCTTCTGACCCAGCTGCGTTGCCCGCAGCCATTGTTGCCGAGCGTCTCGGTCTGCCCAGCAATCCTGCAAAGAGCGTAGAGGTGTTGGGACTGAAATATCCGTGGCGCCAGTTCTTGCATGAGCACGGATTCGCTTGTCCGAAGTTCTTCTCCTTCCATCCCGACACTTCGTTTGACGAGATAAAGGCGAATTGCACGGACTTCACTTTCCCAGTTGTTGTTAAACCAACAGACTCCTCGGGCAGTAAGGGCGTCACACGGCTTGATAGTTGGGAAGGGTTAGAAAAGGCCGTAGCGTGGGCCGATTCCTACTCGCGTAACAAAGTGCTGCTGATAGAGGAGTTCATTAAGCGTGGCTTCCCTGCTGTGATCGGTGGCGATATCTTCGTATGGGATGGCACGATTGTTCTGTATGGCGAGATGTCTTGTCTCAGAGACACTGAGAAGAGTCCGCTCATACCTATCGGCGAGCAGATGCCGTCTGGTCTGAACGCAAAACAGCAAGCCAATGTCCATAGCGAACTGCAGCGTATTGTCGCCGCCCTTGATATCCGCTTCGGCGAGCTCAACATCGAGATTATTCTTGACAAGGACGACAACGTGCATTTCCTTGAACTTGGACCGCGTGCTGGCGGCAATATGATTCCTATACAGCTTGGCGACGCATTTGGCATCGACTTGGTGAAGGCAAACGTGCAGGCGGCGATGGGCGAGAAGCCAGAGTTCTTGGCGGAGACTATCTCCCCTCTGACAGGTTGCTATCTGCACTATGTGTTGCACAGCTACGAGGCAGGCACATTCAAAGGCATCGCAATAGACGAAAGCATAAGCAAGAATGTCTACCGCCAAGTAATATACAAGAACGAAGGCGATCCTGTAGAAGTGTTCGACGGCGCAGGCAAGGCGTTAGGCATTGTATTCTTGCATTTTGACAATGCAGCACAGACAGAACATTTCTGCAAGAATCACGACACATTAATAAAGAATATTATAGAATAAACATATATAATGAAGAACTCTTTGACTAAGCTAATCTACCATTCGTTTGTCTGCAAATGGTATAAGATGAAAACCTTTCGGGGGGGGTGGATCTTGACCCATTTCTTTTACACAGACTACAAACAGCACAAAGGTAGCTATTGGAAAATAGCCAAAACCCATTTGAAGGGCTGGTGTTACAGCGATTGGCAGATAATGGGATTGACCGACGAAACTCGAAAGAGCTATCTCTCAACTCGCGACTATTGCTCGTTGCATCCGCTTAACGGCAACTACAGTTCGTGGATAGACGACAAGCTAACACTCAAATACGTTCTCTACGGTACAGAGGCAGGTCGATATATGCCCGACTATTATTATGAGTTGATGGCTGATGGCAGAATAGTTGGTCTTATGGACTTGGACAGTCGATATGCTCAAACAGCCGAAGGCATTGCGCAGCTTCTGCGCGATAAGCACCTCTTGGCTTTCAAACTTGTAAAGGCGAGTCTTGGTGTCGGCTTCTATCGTGCAGAATACAAGGACGGCATGTATTGGCTCAATGACGAAAGTATGGATTTGAACGCTTTCGTAGCTAAGCTGAAAACACTAAAAAGCTATTTGGTGACTGAATACCTTTTGCCGCACCCTGAGTTTGCCAAGTTATGTGATAAATCGGTTGGATGTTTACGATTTCTATTGGGTAGAAAATTAAATGGCGATATCATTGATATTTATTCTTTCATTCGTTTCGGTACAGCAAAATCTGGATTTGTTGAGAATTATGCAGCTGGCGGCGTCTTAGCAATCCTTCGTGATGGTAAATATACAGAGGGCAATATTCTTGATATGGATGCAATGAAAAACATCAGAATACAAAATCATCCTGACACAGGTTTGCCTTTGCAAGGCGAGATACCTCATTGGACAGAAATCAAGCAAGCTGCACACATAATTGCGGACGCTATGCCACAAATGAGTTATATGGGCATAGACTTCTGTGTGACGAATGACGATAGAGTTAAAATCATTGAGATCAACTCGCTTGGCTCTCTTGATGGCTTCCAGATGGAACATTCTATTTTTGAAAGTCCCGCCGGTGAGTTTTACAAAGAAAGATTATCTAACAATAAATAGTTGTAATGATAGAAATAAAGACATACGATAGCTCATTTTTTGCAAAGGACGCCTTCATGTCCTTGATGCAGAAAGTGAACCTATGCTTTACCCCCCCCCCTATCAGATTCTGTGGATTTAGGGGCGTATAGCGAGAAATTATACAATCATGCTTTGTTTGTGGCGGCAGAAGACAACGGAGAGATTATCGGTCTCACCGCTTACTACCGAAACAGCGAAGCCAATCAGCTGTATATACCACTAATATGTGTCGATTCATCCTCTCGAAGCCGTGGCGTCGGCAGCATGATGTTGAACCGGCTTACAGAACTATCTGCAGAAGGTTTCAGCAGCATAGCTCTTGAGGTGAAAAAGACAAACATACCGGCATATCAGTTTTATAAGAAGCACGGATTTATAGAAAAGGAAGACAGAGGCGAGAAGTTGCTGATGGAGAAAACCATCTGAGCAACATCTCTTTGTTTCCGTCCTCCAACTAAAGACTATGAAACAAAGAGAAACCACACATCCCATTGGAGGCTATTTTGAATTGGAATTGCCACGCTCTGCTGAATACCACCCAGAAGCGATAGCGCTCAACAGTGGTCGCTTTTGCTTGGAGTATGTTTTGCGATGCAGAAAATACAGCAAGGTATACGTGCCTTACTTCACTTGCGATTCTGCTGTTGAGCCAATCGTGAAGTTGGGCATTCCACATGAGTTCTATCACATCGACAAAAACTATCATATCGTAGAAGACATTGTCCTCCGTGACAACGAGGCGTTGATGTACACCAACTATTGGGGCTTGCAAGACCTTTACTGCAAGGAGTTGGCAGACATATTTGGCAGCCGTTTGATTCTCGATTACACCCAAGCGTTCTTCTCAAAGCCAATTCGTGGAATAGACACATTCTATAGTTGCCGCAAGTTCTTCGGCGTGCCCGATGGCGGTTATCTCTATACTGACGCCGACGCCGATTTTGAGATAGAACAAGACGAGTCTTATACACGTATGGCTTCGCTTGTAAAGCGCATAGACATATCGCCTGAAGCAGGCTATAACGACTTCCGCACAACAAGCGCCGAGTTCCTTCAGATGCCGATACGCCGTATGTCTAAATTCACGAAGCGTATGATGCAGTCTGTCAACTATGCAGAAGCGGCACAGCGCCGTCAGAACAACTACAACTGTCTGCGTCAGCATCTTGGAGGCAGACAGCTTGACGAAGGCGAGGTACCAATGATCTTTCCATACGAATCGGCGGAAGGGCAGGGGCTTCGCAAGCAGTTGATAGAACGCAAAGTCTTTGTTGCGAAGTATTGGTCAAACGTTGACGAATGGGCTGGTGACACAGCCCTTGAAACATGGATGGCAAACCATATCCTGCCATTACCTATTGACCAAAGATATGGTGAGGAGGATATGGAGAGAATAGTTCAGACAATAAAGTAAAAGAAGCAACATGAAAGTAACAATCAGACCGTTGGTAGAATCGGACGCTTATACATCTGTAAAATGGCGTAACGACCCGGAGGTTTTTAAATATACCGGTAATACTTATAAAAATGAGATCAAGATTGAGAACGAGTTGGAATGGATACGCAAAGTAACAGCATCTCCAACCGACTATCGTTGCGCCATTCTTGCTGACGATGTATATGTAGGCAATATTTATCTGACAGACATTGATGGCACATCTGCCCATTATCATATCTTTATTGGCAACAAGGAATATTGGGGCAAGGGTGTGGCAAAGCAGGCTTCTTTGCAGATTCTTGATTATGCCTTCAATAAATTGAAACTCACATCTGTAGCATTGCGCGTGCGCAAAGCAAATACATCAGCTCTTATGCTATACAAAAAACTTGGATTTGTCGAGGAGAAAGAGGATGATACTTGGATTTCAATGAGAGTTGTAGCGGAATAAAATAAAAGAAACGACAATGTATCAGGTATAATAACCTAACTTATTTGATAATTATCACACAAACGGTTTAAATCAAGCTTTTATAAGTTATGTTTAATTAATGATAACAAAAATAGTAACATGATAGATAAGCAAGATAAAGATAATCAACAACCATTAATGGTTTCAATTCGTTGCGCTGTATATAACCACGAGCCATATATTCGTAAGTGTTTGGAAGGCTTCGTGATGCAGAAGACGAATTTCAGGTTTGAGGCAATCGTGCATGACGATGCTTCAACAGACGGAAGTGCAGCAATCATAAAGGAGTTTGCAGAGAAATATCCGGATATCATAAAGCCGATATTGGAAACAGAAAACCAATACTCAAAGCAAGATGGATCTCTTGGTAGAATAATGGATGAGAGCTGTCATGGTAAGTATATCGCTTTTTGTGAAGGTGATGATTATTGGACAGACCCGTTGAAACTTCAGAAACAGATTGATTTCTTGGAGTCTCATCCCGATTATTCTCTTTGTTTTCATAATGCTGTTATACATTGGGAAGATGGCCGTACAGAAGACTCTGTTTTTAGTAATGTAGAAGACAGAGAATATTCTGCTGTTGAAATCTTCGAAAAGTGGACCATTCCAACGGCTTCCGTGGTTATAAGATACAATAACGACTATAAGGAATGGCGTAGTAGGGCAGGACAGAACAAGAAATTCTGCTATGGAGACATTATTTGCTTCTTGTCAGCTTCGAAGTGCGGCAAATTGTATGGAATGTCAGACATTATGAGCGTTTATAGAAAGCAAGAAGGAGGAGCTGTCTATACATATAACGTCAAACGCCAGATAAGACAGGCTTATCATAGTTTGGAGATATACAAAGTCTTTGGAAAAGAATTGAAGAAAATATCGTGTTCTAAATTTTCTCAGAATGCGCTTGAGGCTTTTTGGAATTCCAAGGGACAAGGTAAGATAGAGTATGGATTGTTATTCGACTTGATTATCCATACTCCTATAGCCACATTTAAATCTATCGTAAAAAAGTGTATGTCAAAAGTTAAAATATAATATGTCAGAAATCAGAGTAAATAACCGAGCTTCTAACATCGAATTGTATAGAATTTTAGTAATGTTCATGATATTATGTGGACATTATGTTTTCAACTCCGACCTGCTTTCGGTTTTTTGGGGTAGTTTTTCTACATACTCTCTTTTCTATTCCATTTTTGGAATGTGGGGCAAAGTGGGTATCAATTGTTTTGTGTTGATAAGCGGATACTTCATGTGTACTTCAAAGATTACTTTACGTAAGTTTTTGAAGTTGTATTTAGAGGTCTTTTTTTATTCAATACTATTGTATCTAATATTTGTAGCAACAGGTAAAGTCACATTCGATTTAAGTACGTTCTTATTAAACATTACTCCTTTTTGGAGAATAGAGAGTGATAGGTTTGTTTCTGCATATCTTGTATGGTGGATGTTTATTCCTTTTCTTAATATATTGGTCAAAGGAATGAATAGCAAGCAACACCTCTTGCTGATAATGATGAGTGTTGTTGTTTTCACAATATATCCATTATTGCCATTTGCCCATATTGATGTGAACCCGTTGTGTTGGTTCTCAACCCTTTATATGGTTGCATCATATTTGAGACTATATCCCAATGAAGTGCCCAAGCATGATAGCGCAAGATTTTGGGGCGGCTTGTCTATGGTGTTTGTCATATTGTCTGTTGTTGGTATGGCTTTAACTTTATGGTTGAATGCTAAGTTTGGTTGGAAAAACAGTCCATACTGGTTGGTTATGGATTCGAATGCGCCATTAGCATTGCTACTCGGTGTTTCCTCGTTTTTGTTCTTTAAGAACATACATTTGGAACATTCCTCGTTTATAAATGCTGTTGCTTCTACAACATTTGGCGTTTTGTTGATACATGCAAATACATTTGTAAGGCCATGGTTATGGAATGAAACTATAGACTGTGCGGGACATTGTGACAAGTTCTGGTATGCTATTATCGCGTGTGTTTTAGTGTTTTCAATCTGTAGTTTCATCGATTGGATAAGAATAAATACTATAGAAAAGTATGTGTTTGATTATATTGATAGAATAAAAAATGGCTTCAGATCTTAAGAAACAAACCAAGAAAGGACTTTATTGGAAATTTGCCGATCAGTTCTCCAGCTATGGAATGCAGTTTATTGTGGGCATCTTCATGGCTCGAATGTTGTCTCCGGACGACTATGGTATAACAGCGCTTCCTGCCGTATTTATGATGGTGGGCGGTATCTTTGCAAGCGCCGGATTCGGACAAGCTATGGTAAGGAAGCCTGAATTGACAGAAAAGGATCTTGCGACCGCTTTTTATTATAGCCTCAGTGTTGGTGTCGTTATTTATATCTTGCTTTTTATGGCAAGTCCTTGGATAGCAGATTTCTATAACGTTCCGGTTCTTACTCCGTTGATTCGTGTAACAGCATTAAGCTTTATCTATGGTCCTTTAGGAACTCCTCAGCAGATTATTTTACAACGAAGACTTGACTTCAAGACTCCAACAGCCATAGCTGTTGTTACGAGAATAATATCTGGAGTTATAGGTATTTATATGGCATACCATGGTTATGGAGTTTGGGCGTTGACCATTTCTGCTCTTGTTTCAGGACTCTCAGGCCAATTGATAGTCATGTACTTTGTAAGATGGTATCCTAAAACAGGATGGTCTAAAGAGTCTTTTCAGTACCTTTGGGGATTTGGCAATAAATACATGGCTTCGCAAGTATTGGACACATTGTATAACAATCTGACTCCTATCATTATCGGTAAATTCTTCTCCACGGCAGACCTTGGTATGTACAATCGTGCCCAGGGATATGCAAGAATGCCTTCACAGAATGTTCATGGAGTAATTTCGAGTGTAACCTATCCGGTGCTTTCCAAAATTCAAGGTGACGATGAAAGATTGGGAAAGGCATACATCAAGATGTTGAAGGTTACGGCCTATGTGGTGTTTCCTATGATGATTGGATTGGCAGCCCTTGCCAAACCGCTTATTGTGGTCATGATTACAGCCAAATGGTTGCCATGTGTCATTATGCTTCAGTTGTTGTGCTTTAGCATGATGTGGTGGCCGATACATGCCATAAACCTGAACCTCTTATTGATAAAAGGTAGAAGCGACTTGTTCCTACGTTTGGAGATAATCAAGAAAGTTTGGGGATTGTTTATCATGGCTGTGTCACTGCCTTTCGGTGTTGTTGCCTTTTGTGCAGCAGGTATCTTTTCTGGTTTGGTCAGCCTGTTTATCAATACCTATTACACTGGTAAGTTAATTAATTGTGGCTTTTGGGAGCAGATTAAATTCCTAACCCCAACCTTATGTCTTTCAGGCTGTATCTTTGTAGCTTGTTATTTGCTGACATTAGTTTGTCCTTCTTATGTGTTGCAAATAGTTATAGGTATTCCTATGAGTGTTTTGATTTATATTGTTGGATCAGTCTTGTTTAAGTTTGAGGAACTTAATGAGATAAAGTATTTATTAAGCAAAAAATAATTATGAATTCAGAAGTAAATGTAGCGCCTGCGCTTAGAAGTAGAGACCGTTCAATAGATATGGCAAAGGGCATATTAATTGCTATGCTGATATTTCATCACATAGTAGATGTCTGTGGTCAATCAGACGTTTCTAACGTTGTGATTTCTGCTATGCGTAGCATTCAGAAGCAGATGATTGTATGCTATTTCATGCCAGCTTTCTTCATGATTACTGGTATATGTAGTAATTTCAATAAGCCATTTGTCCCATTCGTTAAGAACCAGATAAAAAGTCTGTTGATTCCCGCTGTTTCCTTTATATTGTTGTTTCATATCTATCAAGGCGATACCATTCGTCAATTAGGTGGAACAATTATGCGTTTGTTTCTCTTTGGCAAGGACTACTGGTTTTAATTGCGCTTTTTGAAGCAAAGTTACTTTATTGGTTTCTTAATAAATATGTAAATAACAGTAAAGGAATTATTGTTGTATTGTTAGCTCTTAGCTTTATAGGTTCATTATTAAACACATTTGACATCTCGCAAAACTTCTTTATGCATCGTCATGTGTTCGATTTGACATTGTATTTGGGGGTTGGTCATTTGGCAAAGTCTTATTACAAAAAACAGAAATTTTCAGTTTCTTGTCTTATTGTTTTCGTTGCCGTTCTGTCTGTCTATACAATAGCTGATATTAAGATACCTTACGTGACTTATAATTTTGCTACACCAGCCCCTCATTGGGTGTCGCATGTGCTTCTTTCGATATCTGGCAGTTATTTGGTTCTGTGGCTAAGTCGAAGTATCAAAGTTGATGCATTGATAGAATATATGGGTAAAAACAGCTTGGCTATATTCTTAATGCAATGGTATACATTGTTCATGTTTGTTGGTATGGCTTCAGCAACCTTGCAATCATGTACATGGTATGAATCTGTAGCTGTTATAGTTTCTATCTTCGTAAGCACTATAGCCATCGGTTTATTGGTAGCTTATATATGCGAGCATTCTATTTTCAAATATCTAATGGGTAAGTTCTGATGATACATGTATCTATTATTGTACCCGTGTACAATGCCTCAAACTTTATCGCCACATGTATAGATTCTGTTTCAAGACAAACTGCAAACGGTGGTGTAGAATGTCTTTTTATTGACGATTGTAGCAGCGATAATTCTACAGAACTCATAAGCGATTACATACAAAGTTACAAGGGTGATATAGAATTCAGGTTGCTAAAGCAAACAAAAAATCAAGGTCCGTCTGCTGCAAGAAATAGAGGAATAATAGAAGCGAAAGGCGACTATTTGTTCTTCCTTGATAGTGACGACGAGTTAAGTTCTGACTGCATATCCAAACTTGTCACTCTTGCTGACAAATACAACGCTGACTATGTACAAGGCACATACTTCTCGGATGTGAACTATCACATGCCATACTATTCTGAAACTGATAATGGTTCAAAATATTGCGGAACAAGAGCGTGGTTGCCAGAATTCAGTGATGATAGAAAGTTTATCAAGAAGACTTTGCTGAATTTCAATATTATTCCATTTACCCCTCATAACAGGCTGGTAAAACGACAAATGTTGTTAGACAACAATCTGTTGTTCAATGAAAGAATCTGCGTAAGAGAAGATTTCTATTGGATGTTCTTCATAGCAAAAGTTGTAACTCGTTTAGCTGTTTGCAAAGATGAAACTTATATCAGAGGTTACAATGAAGGTTCCTTGACGCACGACGTAAAAATAGATCGTGAGATTTTAGGATCGAGAACACTTATAGAAGATTTCTCTAAAAATATAGATCTTTTCATGATGGGTAGTCAGAAAGAGCTGCTTCTTGAGACATTGATAATGACCCTGAATCAAAAGTTTTATAGTGACGTAAAAGACCGACAATATCTTATTCGTAAGGTGTGTAACGTAAACTCTGTCATAGAGTCGGTTATATTACGTATCTATCTATGCTTGCCGAATGGATTATTGAAGAATAAAATGCTTCATTTATTAACAAAATTGTATAAGATAAAAGACAGATAAAATGGACGAAAGACCGTTGTTTTCAATTATTGTACCCGTATACAACGCCATAGCGTTTGTTGGAGATACAATACACAACCTGTTGCGTCAAGATGTCAATAAAGAGATCCTTCTTATCAATGACGGATCTACAGACGATTCTTTACAACTAATCAAGCAATACGAAAGTAAATATGATTGCATAAAGGTAGTTGATAAAAAGAATGGAGGGGTGTCAAGCGCACGTAACGTTGGCTTAAATGTTGCCAAAGGTGATTATGTAATATTTGTTGATAGCGATGACTTTATTGATGATGGATTGTTGGAGCGCTGCGAAAAAATCCTTCAGAGAAAGAGTACGGATGCGGTTATCTTCTCTTATAAATATGTATACCCGAAGTCGTCTCGTAAAGACATTTGCTTCCATTACAAATCTTCTGATTACTATTCTTTAAAAGAATGGTTAAATGAATTTTATCAGTTGTGGTCTTGTCATATACTCCCCTGTATAGGAACAAAAGTCTATCGGAAGTCTGTAATCGACCAGTATAATATTCGTTTTAATGAGTCGATTAGCTATCTTGAAGATATCAGTTTTGCATTGGAGTATTTGTCACATATTTCAAACATTTATTATCTTGACGAATCAGCCTATCATTACCGTATTATTAATGAAAATTCTTTAATAACAAAGTATAGGCCAAAGTATATTAAGTCGGTTTTGTTTATGCATACCAACTTAGAATGTCTTTTCACCAATGTTTATGGCAAAGATCTTGATACTATAAAAGATTACTATCGTGTAGTTGGTTCAAATATTTTGGGATGTATAGAAAATTTGGTTTCTCATAGGAAAGAATCAGCAGATGTGATAGATAAAGATTTTGCAGAATTGGCAAATCTGCCATATTTAGGCAAGTGTATAAGAAATGCAGGTTCAATGGATGGATATGTAAAACTTTTTATACTTCAAAACGGTGCGGGTAGTTTTGCTAAGTGGCTATTTTCGGTGAATTATAATTTTAGAAGATTAAAATGGCAATTAAAACATATTTTAAAGCAGAGGATTTGTCCCATAATGCGATAGTCGTTGTTGGATATGATCGTATTGCTTCTATAAAACGGCTTTTAAGTTCTCTAACAATAGCTTGTTATGACGATGATGTTCCGTTGGTTATAAGCATAGATAGAAGTGGTAATGAAGAGTTGTATGCCTATGTTAACGACTTCAGTTGGGAACATGGAAACAAGTATGTAATTATTCAAGAAGAACGCCGCGGATTAAAAGAACATATATATAGATGTGGCGATTTAAGTCAATATTTCAAATCAATCACAATCCTTGAAGATGATTTGTTCGTATCGCCATATTTCTATCAATATGTAAAACAGGCCGTGGAGAAGTATGGAGACAACCCCAATGTAGCAGGAATATCTCTGTATCGTAATGAATTCAATGGGTTCAATAGCTTGCCATTGTATTTCTTAAACATAGGACATGATGTTTTTGCATATCAGTCAACTTCTACTTGGGGAGAGACTTTCACTTATGATATGTGGAAACCGTTTAGAAAATGGTTGGAGCAATGGAATGGTGATTTTTCAAATGTTGATATGTACCAAACTATCAAGAATTGGGATAAAGCTTGGTCAAAATACTTTGAGGCCTATTTGATTCTCGAAAATAAGTATTTTATATATCCATATTTGTCGGTTTCAACAAACAACAATGATGCAGGCACCCATGTTACGTCTGTTGACATAAACAATACTTACCAGACAGAGTTGTTATATGGAGAACGGAAATTTATTTTACCAGAATTTGAAAATCTTGTAAAATATGACACTTATGCCCAATGCGAACTCCTTAAAGAACATATTGGATTAGATAGTATTGCTATTGATCTTAATGGTAATCGAGAGAACGTTGCACAATTCCGCTATTTATTGACAATCAAGCCACAAAATTACAAAATTGTAAAGAGCTATGGACTTAGGTTACGTCCTATGGAATTGAATGTGTTGCTTGATATTCCTGGACAGGAAATATATCTATATGACACAAGTTTTAGTGCAACGAATAAGCACTCTCACTCAGTAAAACGTATGTTAGCGGATTATTATTTACGTGAATACTCTTCTAAATTGGTATATAATAAAGCATTTCATTATATAATTAAATATATGAAGTCATGGTTACAAAAGTGTTGGAGAAAATTGAACAAGTTTATGTGAAGATAAACAGCTTGTTTACAGAGCATGGTAAAATACTAATGTTTCATCATGTCTCTGATGAGTTTGTTGATACAATAGATTGTTGCAAGTGTAAGGTTAACAGATTTAAGGAAATCGTTGAGCAGGTTAGTAAGTCTTATGAGTTCATATCTATAGATAACATCTACAGTAGAACCGGCAATAAAAAATATGCAGTTATAACATTCGACGATGGTTGTATGGATGCTTACCAAAATGCATTTCCTTATTTATTAGAGCATAACATACCGTTTACGGTTTATGTTGTTAGCGATTTTGTAGATAAAGACGGCTACCTTGGAGTTGATGAACTTAAACATTTAGCAAAAAATCCTTTAGTAACAATTGGTTATCATACAAAATCTCATCCTCAGTTAATACGAGTAAAGCATTTACGTGAAGAAATGTATTCACACAAGCATGAACTCGAAGAGATAATCGGGAAAAAAATCAATCATTTCGCATTTCCATACGGGAAACTATATGCTGTTGGCATCAAATCTGTCTTCTTAGGTAAACAATTAGGTTATAAGACCGTTGTTTCTACTTTTGATACATATTTGTCACGCTTCTCTTTACTCTTCAAGTTTTTTTTACCAAGAACTGTAATCATGTAATTATCAGATGTTTAAACTTATATTCTGTAAACTCCTCAACCTCCCTACAACCCTTCGCATCAAGCTGTACCCTCGTATCAACCGCATGATATTAAAGGCGCATGGCGTTGTGTTCGGCAAGAATCTCCAAATTCCTGGCAAAGTGTCGTGGCTAATTGGGGGGGCAAGGATTTCAATAGGAGATAACTTTTACTTCTCTTCTGGTGATGCGATGAACCCGATGACGAGCAATCTGCAGGGTGCTGTATACGTAGAGCCAGGTGCAGAGCTTACCATTGGCAATAATGTTGGTATGAGTAGCACACGCTTCTGGGTTCACGACAGCGTTGCGGTTGGCGACAATGTAAAGATAGGAGCGTGCGTCTTGATAACCGACACCGATGCACATCCAATGGATTATATGGCACGCCGCACTTCCAGCGAAGGCACGAAGTCGGCACCGATAGTGATTGAGGACGATGTCTGGGTTGGTGCTCACTGTATCATCCTCAAAGGTGTTACGATTGGAGAAAGAAGCATCATCGGTGCTGGTAGTGTAGTGACAAAGAGTATTCCTGCCGATTGCGTGGCAGCAGGAAATCCTTGTAAGATTATTAGAAAACTCGAAACTATAAAAAATGAATAAAAGGGTTTTTTATATAGATACTTTATCAGGTTTACTGATTTGCTACATGATGTTGTATCACATCCTGTTAAGAGGTCTTGTAAACTGTAGCGTAGATAATATATGGTTAGAACCTTTACAATTTTTTATGTTTTGGTTCTTCTTTAAAAGTGGCATGTTTTACGCTCCGAAAATAAGTAATGATTTATTTGTTCGAGGGGGGGGAAATTGCTGATTCCATTACTTGTGTATTCTCTGATAGGACATATTGTTGAGTGTATAAAGTTGTTTGTAAATGGCGATTTAAATTGGAAGCATTATCTATTGACGCCATTCAAAGAATTTGTTTGCACAGGAAGCGTTACGGGAAATCAACCGTTATGGTTTTTGTTCTCACTATTTATTGTACAGCTGCTTTTCAACGAATTGTTCGTTAGAAAAACCAAACCGATTCTCATATTGTTGTTAAGTTTGCTCATACCAATTGTATTGTTTTATTGTGGTGATAATAATTTGTTTATATATCTTGCTAATGTGCCATTAGGTATGGCGGCATATACTTGTGGATACATGATAAAAGAAAAACAATTTGAAAAGAGTTTTTTCTTCCCTGCATTAATGATATATTTAGGCGTGATGCTTCTGCAGCCATCGCATTTGGTATTTAGATCTAATACGTTGAACAGTGGAGGACATTATCTTCTTGCAATTGCCTTTTCATTGTCTGCTTGTGTTGTTTTCAACAATGTCTTTAAAAAACTTCCTAATTGTAGTTGGCTGCAATTTATTGGAAAAAATTCGATGACATACTATGTTACGCATTGGATAATATTAAATATTTGTTCATTGGTAATGATAAATGGTTATCATTGTCAAAACATTTGGGTTTTTGTAGTGATGGCAATGTCATGTCTTATCATTCCAACATTAATTATTAAACTTAAAAATTAGAAATCATATGAAACCAAAAATTTTAGCGTTATACCTCCCTCAGTTTCATCCGTTTCCTGAAAATGACGAGTGGTGGGGCAAGGGATTTACAGAGTGGACAAATGTAGGTAAGGCAAAACCTTTATTCCGAGGACACGATGAACCTCGTGTACCAACAGAATTGGGCTATTACGACCTGCGTTTACCTATTATTCGTGAGCAGCAGGCGCAGATGGCTCGTGAAGCAGGCGTAACTGCCTTTTGCTATTGGCATTATTGGTTTGGCAATGGCAGAAGATTGTTGGCTGATGTGTTCCATGAAGTATTGGAATCTGGCAAACCCGACTTTCCTTTCTGCTTAGCTTGGGCAAACCATACATGGAGAGCTGTCGGTTGTACAACCGGTTGCGATTCAAAAGCAATATTGATGGAGCAGACTTATCCTGGCATTGAGGACGCTAAGGCGCATTTTGAATTGCTCTTGAAGGCTTTCCGTGACGAGCGATATGTCAAGGTAGACGGAAAACCTTATCTCTTTATATTCGATCCGGTAAACCTTCCACAAGAGTATGTAGATTGCTTTAAGAAGATGAGCGTTGAGGCTGGCTTCCCAGGTATCTATCTTGTAGCAAATGTTGGTGATAATAGCATAAAGAAAGAAATGATGCTTAACAAGGGCTATGATGCAGTATGCTATTGTGATATCTTGGGTCATGCCGAACAAATGAGGAACACATTCAAGCACAAACTCTTTAAGCATTTTCAGGGAATGTTGCTTAGACGTCCTACTCGTGTGTATGATTATCGCAAGCAATACAAGGAACTTGTTGGCGAGATTGATAAGGAGGATGATGTTATCCCTCAGATAGTACCACAATGGGACCATTCTCCTCGTGGTGGTCGAAAGACAATCATATATACCCATGCCACTCCCGAATATTTTGCCAAGCATGTTCGCATGGCTATGGAGGCAATAAAGGGAAAGAAGGAAGAGCATCAGATACTGATGTTGAAGTCGTGGAATGAATGGGCTGAGGGCAACTATATGGAGCCTGATATGACTCATGGCAGAGGGTATATAGATGCACTTCGTGAAGTGGTAGATGAATATAAGGATAAATAAAATTTATAACATTTTATGCAATATAAGTCTTTAAAGGCGGTGGCTCCTTTCGCTCACCCCGGCTTCTTGAACTTCAAGCAGGTGCCGTTTGCGGCTTGGGTAAGAAACGGGGGGCAAGTGGCGCAGGAGCACTATCCTCCTCGATGGCTGCACGGAGCGGCGTACCGATGGGAGCTGCCTACGATATGGAAGAGTAGGAAGGAGGCGCGACTGAGGTTCGTTGAGCCGGTGTCGCTTTCGTTCGACTCGTTCCCCGACTATGCGAGGTACGAGGTTGTGCCGATGTTCTGGGACTGCTGGCCTCGCTATTTCGAAAAGACTTGCCGATGGCTGAGAAAGCACGGGGTGAGGACGGCGATATTTTCTTCGCGTCAGACCGCTGAGAAGATGCAGGAGCGGTTCTCGGGCAAGCACGAAGGATGGCAGAAGATAGATGTAATCTGGTGTGCGGAGGCTGTAGACGAATCGGTTTATCAGTCGGGCAAGCTTTTGAAGGATAGAACTATAGACTTGCTGGAGTTCGGACGGTCGAACGATAAGGTGGTCAGTTCGGCGAAACTGGCTGGTGTGAAGATCGATGGGGCGCCGCTGCAGCATGTCTGCACGAAGCAGAACGGCAAGTTCATCTTCACCAACGAACAGCTTTACGAGGCGATGGGCGACGCGAAGGTTACAATCGCCTTGCCACGTAGCATGACACAGCCGGAGATTGCGGGCGACATCGAGACACTGACGCAACGCTATTGGGAGTGTATGTTCTCACGGATGGTGATGGTGGGGCATGCACCGCAAGAGCTCGTCGACTTCATCGGGTATAACCCAGTGGTAGAACTGCGAGACGACATATCGGCAGAAGACCTGATTGCCGATGTACTGGAGCACATCGACGATTACCAACCGCTTGTAGACCGTAACAGAGAAACGGCGGAGCGGCTCGGTAGTTGGACGGTAAGAATGAAGTGGTTGATGGGAGAGCTGAACAAACGCTATATATAATGTTAGTTTAGTGAAAAAATCTACCATATCTTCCAGTGGACGCACAACGTGTTGTGCTACAACGAGATAGAGACTGGAAGATTTCTGCAGAAGGCTGTTATCTACCAGCCTATCTACCATCCGAAGACACCTATCTTCCAGTTGTTGGCGTACAACTATCAGCAGATATGCAGTGCGCATATCGTTACAGATATGGGAAACTGTTGTTACCGCGATGCAAAACTGCTGTTACCGCATCGGGGGAATGATGTTTTCTCGCTGCGGTAATGGCTTTACCACGTTGTGAAAGATGTATTGTTGATGTACGCCGGTACATAAACATCTAAGATAAATTAGAAATATTCAAAAATATTGTGTATCTTCGCAGTATAAATGTAAACAAAGAGGCTATATGTATATATCAAGGATAAAACTATTTAATTGGAAAAACTTCCACGATTGTGAAGTTGCGCTTTCGGAACGTTGTTTCATTGTAGGAGCAAACGCTACCGGAAAGTCTAATTTCCTGGACGTTATCCGCTTTATGCGTGACATAGTAAAGCAGGGAGGCGGATTGCAGGCTGCGGTTGCCCTCCGCGGCGGATTGAAAAAGATACGTTGCCTCGCAGCCCGACAAAGAACGGAGGTATGTATAGATGTGGACATTTGCGAAAATGGGCAAAGCAGTCCGAAATGGCGATATTCGTTGGAACTGTCGAACAAAGGCGGTGGAATACGAAAACCATACCTTTTAGTTAATCGTGAGATAGCATACAACTATTATACCAAAGAGACGGTACTTGATCGTAAGTACAATAGCAAAGGCGAGGACTCAGAAACCTTGAAGTTTACCCATCTTGAACAACCGACAGCTAATGCTGAGTTCAGGGAGATTAAGGAGGTGTTCCAGACAACCGAATACCTGAATGTGATACCACAATTTGTAAGGGATGCCGACTCTGTGATGTTATCGTCAGGAATGGAGGATTATTTCGGACGTAATTTCATGGAACGTCTTTCTCTGCTGAATACTGCAACACGCAATAAGTATCTTAAAATAATCAACGAGGTGCTTCTCACGGCTGTTCCACAATTGGAAAATCTGTCGTTTGTGAAGGACGAGAAAGGCGTTCCTCATATCGAGGCTAAATACAATCATTGGAGGGCTAAAGGCAGCAAGCAGAACGAGAAAATGTTCTCGGATGGAACCATACGTCTCATCGGTTTTCTGTTTGCCATGTTAGACGGCAGCGGCATTATTCTTTTGGAAGAGCCTGAGACGAACTTGCATACTGCCATCATTGAGGCGATACCAGAGTTTATTGCCAAGGTGCAGCGCAACAAGAAAAGGCAGGTCATCATAACAACCCATAGTTACGAGATATTGTCAAATCCGGGAATACGAGCCGACGAACTTGTTATCTTGCGTCCGACATCAGAAGGAACGGTTGCTAAAAACGCCAAGACGGACAATACCGTCAGTGCGATGCTTGACGCAGGTCTTTCTGCTGCCGATGCCGCAATGTCTGAGACAAAGACGCAGAATGTAAACGATATTGGTAACGTTGTACTTTAAACCGTATAAGGCATGACAGAAGTTTTTATTGTGGGTGAAGATCCGGTTACACAAGAAATATCGGAGGGCAAGTCGTGTAAAGGTCGTGAATACAATTCTGCATTATTGCCATATATACGCACAAAGTGGAATGCAGAGAATGCGCGTAAAAATTCATACAGCTTAGACAGAACTATATTACGCATTCAATCTCTTTCGGCTGAAAGATAGACTGGATGATTCTGGCTTTGAAAGAAAATCTACCAGCCTTTATGTGGTTGAAATACAGAAGGTAGCAGGAATACTGGAAGATATGGGAGATTTTTTTGCGTAACTGATTTGTGTTAAAGAATAAAGTAAAATGATACCAAAAATTATACATTACTGCTGGTTCGGACGCAATCCGTTGCCCGAACTGGCGCAGAAGTGCATTGCTTCGTGGAAGAAGTATTTGCCTGATTATGAGATAAAAGAGTGGAATGAGGATAACTTCGATGTTAATATTATTCCGTATACGGCTGAGGCGTATGCCATGAAGAAGTACGCTTTTGTGAGCGACTATGCCCGCTTCTGGATTCTGCATAAGTATTGCGGCATCTACTTCGATACAGACGTGGAGGTGATACGTCCGATTGATGATATCATAGCTCGTGGCAACTTTATGGGTTTCGAGACCGATCCGAATCCTGCAAAGGGCGACGCGAGCGAAGGGAGGGTAAACCCCGGCCTCGGCCTGGGGGTAAACCCCGGCCTTGGGATAATAGAAAAAATGATGCACTATTACGATGGACAGCATTTTGTGCATGAAGCGGTGATGAAGAATCAGATTACTGTGGTGCATATAGCAACCAAGGTGCTTCGCGATAATGGGTTGAAGAACGTGGCTGGTATTCAGGAAGTTGCAGGTTGCTACATATATCCGGCAGAATATTTCTGTCCTATAAATGTTATGACGGGTCGCATTCATGTAGAGAAAAACACTCGCACCATACACCATTATGCAGGTACATGGGTGGACAAGAAGTTCTCGCTGAAGGAATTAGTAAAGCGCATTCTGCCCGAATCTTGGGTGTTGACCTTAATTAACTTAAAAAATAAAACACGATGAAAAGTATTTCTCAATTCTATACTTGGTTTTGGATCATTTATTTTCCGATTTGTATCGCATTTGCTATTGTCGTTAATTTTGATTGGAGCGATGAGATATTAACGGTTATTTTATTGATCTATGCTTTGGTAAAACATCGTCATTTGGTAAAAAGTAAGCAGGCAACAAAAGAAATTTCGATTTATATTTTCTTGATGGCTTTCTATCTTGCATATTCACTTATTATACAAGTGACAACACCACGAGCTGTGTTTCTTGATATATTGCAGCAAGTGCGACCATACGCAGTGTTCTATCTGACATGGATGATGGCGCCTGAGTTCACGAACAAGCAAAAGAAGTGTATTGTATTAGTGATGCTTTTGTCGTTCTTAGGCTACTTGTTTGCTTTCATATTCAAGCCGTCGTTGGTTACTCCGTTTGGTGGTGAAGAGTCTGCACCCTTAGGACAGATTGCTCTTTGCTGCGCAATGGTTTATTATCTGTTCTCGAAGCAGACGAAGCGTAACAGAAACATCGCTATACTGATAATGTTGCTGGGCTTAATTTCTGGAAAGTCGAAGTATTTTGGCGAGTGTGTGGTGTTTATAGCTCTGGTGGTGTTCGTGAAGAGCAAAATCAATTACACGTCGGTGGCTACTTTGCTTAAGGTGGCGGCGTTGGGTGCTGTGGTTATCTTCTTCACATGGACAAAGTTTAATGCTTACTATGTGGAGGGCTTCCAGGAGGATGCAGAGGCTATGGCGCGTCCGGCAACGTATGAAACGGGTATGACGATTATGTTCCGCGATTATATTCCGTTCGGTAGTGGACTCGGTTCGTTTGGTACGGCGGCGGCAGCTAAGGAGTATTCACCATTATACTTTAAGTATCATATGGATGAGATATGGGGCTTGTCTCCTGAGAACCCGATGTTCCTTGCGGATGCCTTCTATCCGACGCTGGCGGAGTTCGGCATCGTGGGTCTGTTCTTCTTCCTGTGGTTCTGGAAGCGCCGACTGTGGGAGACGAAACAAATAAAAAACATGGTTTACTATCGTATGGCGTTGATGGCTATCTTGGCTCTCGCCTTGGAGAGCACCGCCGATTCGTCGTATCTCTCGGGTAAGGGTATGGGCTACTTCATGATCCTGGCGCTCTGTTTGAATGCAAACCGGCATCTTGCTGCACAGAATCAACAGCGAATGATACGCTGAAGATTGTACGGGGAACACGAATGTTCTCCCACAGATGGCACGGATTTACACAGAACACGCAGCTTAGGGATATGACAACGGACGAATCGGATTTACACGCTGCTTCGTTATGTTAACAACGGATTAAGCGGATTAAACGGATTCACTTGCTGCGTAATTATCGGATTCTGTGGAAGATGTCGTTTTTACTATGATGGTGCACTTGAGACAAGTGCACCCCCTAATAGATGTCTAACGTATGTGGTGAACTGTGGAATATAATACACGCTAAATTTGTGGATAAGAAAATAAGGTATAGAATATGTTGTTGAGAATATTGCAAAAGATAAGTTTGCTTCCATCTTATTTATGGGATGCGATGTGGGCGCCGGTGTGGAAGCACGGCATGAAGCATTGTGGGAAGGACGTGTATCTGCGTCCGATGTCGTCGGACATAAAGGGATTGTGGAACCTCTCGGTAGGCGACGGTACGTCGATACCGAAAGGTAGTACGATCTACTGCACCGATGCACCGTGCACCATAGGCAAGAAGGTGCTCTTCGGTCCGCACCCGACGATTATTACGGGCGACCACCGTATAGACGTGCTTGGAAAGTACATTGCTGATGTCACGGTAGAAGAGAAGTTCGTGAACGGCGAGAACCAGTACGACCAGCCCGTGACGATAGAGGACGATGTGTGGTGCGGCGCCAATGTAACGATACTGAAGGGCGTGACGATAGGACGCGGATCGGTGGTGGCAGCAGGGGCAGTGGTGACGAAGTCGTTCCCGCCTTACAGCATCATCGGCGGTGTGCCGGCAAAGCTGCTGAAGATGCGCTTCACCCCGGAACAGATTGAGGAACACGAGCGCAAGCTTGATAAACAGAACTGAACGTATAGTATGAATATTATTATAACAGCCCCGTCCTTGAACCCCAACGAGAATGTGAGCGGCATATCGTCTGTTGCGCAGTTTATCATCAGCAACAACGGCGGACAGCGCTACCTGCACTTCGAATTGGGCAAGAAGGACAAGGAGAGGGGAGGATGGCATCGTGTGCCAGCTTTGATGAGAAAGTACGGCGAATGGAAGAGGATGCTTGCGGAGCATCCGGATGCCATCGTCCACTATAACTTTCCGCTCTCGAAGGCTTCGTTGCTGCGCGATCCGTGGTTCATGAGGTATGCGTGGAAGCAGGGGAGGAAGATGGTGGTGCATGTGCACGGCGGCTTGTTCCTGACGGCGCCGCATATACCCGGCTACCTGCTGCGCATCATGCGGTGGGTGTTCGGACAGAACGTGCCGTTCATCGTGCTGAGCGATATGGAGAAGGCCATTCTGCAGAAGCGCTTCGGAGCAAAGCGTGTAGCGGTGCTCCCTAACTGTGTGGACCTGAGCGATGCGGAAGCCTATGCGCAAGAGAATAACGCTTGTGTCGAATCGGAGCCGTTGCGCATCGGTTATCTGGGACGCATTGAGCCGAACAAGGGAATGACGGAGCTGCTCGTCGCTTGTCAGCAGCTGAAGAAGGACGGCGTGGCGTACAAGCTCGTGATAGCAGGAAAGGAACAGACGGAAGGCGAGTATCTGCCGCTGTTCGAGGAGAGACTCGGCGACAACTTCGAGTATGCAGGACTGGTGTCTGGCAAGACGAAGTGCGACTTTCTGAGAAGTCTGGACGCCTTTGTGCTTCCGACATATTTCGAAGGCTTGCCGATGTCGCTGCTGGAGACCATGAGCTACGGCACGGCGCCTATCGTTACGCCGGTGGGCAGCATTCCGCAGGTGGTGAAGGACGGCGAGAACGGCGTGTTTATCAAAGACCATGACAGCGACTCTATAGTGACAGCCGTGAAGCGGATGGACGAGAACAGGGCGTTGCTGAGAAAGTTGGGCGATGAGGCAAGAAAGACAATCTTTGATAAGTTCAGTCCGAAGAAATACATAGAACATCTGAACGAGATATACGCTAACTGGCTATGAAAGACTTTGACAAGTTGAGGACACGCCTGAGGCAGTTCGGCGGATGGCGACTGGTATGGCAATACGCCCGTATGGGAGTGTTGTGGACCGGCGTGAAGGCATTGGCGAGTTGCGCCGTGAGTGGCAAGTCGCTGAAGTCGGCTTATCCCGCAATAACAAAGAGGGTGGACGAGATACTTATCAAGAAGTATCGCCATATCTTGAAGGAGAATAAGGATAGACACCAGAGATCGGAAGCGGAGAGTAGGGGCGAACCGGCTGTACCAAAGATTGTATGGTCGGCTTGGCTACAGGGCGTGGAGAATGCACCGGAACTTGTGAAGGCGTGCTTTGCTTCGCAAAAGAAGCACATGGGCGGTTATGAGTTCAGAGTGCTCGACTTGAATAGCTATCGGCAATGAGTGGAGCTGCCAGAATATGTCGTGAAAAAATACAGAAACGGGCAGATGCCACCGGCTGCGTTCAGTGACCTGATAAGACTGGTGGTGCTGAAGAAGTATGGCGGAGTCTGGATGGACGCTACGGTGTTTTGCTCTGGGTTCGAAGACGAGAAACTGAAGGCGAGATGGGAGAGCATCATGACGAGCGAACTGGCAATATTCCGCTACTTCGAGCGTGGCAAAAAGGAGCCGGTAGGACTGTCGAATTGGTTTATTGCCGCTGTGCCGGAGAATGTTGTGGTATCGAACATCCTCGATATGCTTCTGGCGTACTGGAAGGATTTCGACTGTCTTGTCAACTACTATATCTTCCATCTGTTCTTGGGTTTGACTCTGCAGGCGTTCCCTAAGGTTGCGGCAAGAATGCCCCGTGAGAACAGTTTCCACAGTCTGCTTCTCGGCAACGTCTTGGGACGCACATATCGCGAGAAGGACTGGCAGGAGCTGATAGAGCATGTGAGCATACACAAGCTCAACTACAGAAAAGCGGAGGAGGCAAAGAAGAATCCGAAGGGCTATTATAACTACATTATTAATACATTTCAAGATTGATGTTTCGATTAAAAAACTTAAATATACTTGGTAGCAAGGCGGAGCTTGCCGCGCTGCCGGAGGGCAAACTGCTCATTAACACAATAAATGCTCATTCGTACAACACGGCGCGTAAGGATGAACTGTTCGCTGAGGCGCTGACAAACGGTGATGTGCTCATTCCGGATGGGGTGAGCATCGTGAAGGCGTGCAGATGGATAAAGGCGAAGAGCCTGCCGAAGGAAAGAATAGCAGGATGGGATCTCTTCGAGTTTGAAATGAACAAACTCGAAGAATGTGGAAGAACACTCCGTTCGCCCCAGCGAACGGTTATGTTCATGGGCAGCTCGCAGAAGGTGCTCGATCTGATTGTGAAGCGGGCGGCTGAGGTTTATCCTCATCTGAAGGTGGTGACTTACTCGCCTCCTTATAAGCCTGAGTTCTCGGAGGAGGACAACAAGGCGATTGTGGAGGCGATAAATGCGGCTGATCCCGACCTGCTGTGGATTGGCATGACGGCGCCGAAGCAGGAGAAGTGGACCTACTCGCATTGGAACGAACTCAATATCCACTGCCATGTGGGCACCATTGGTGCGGTGTTCGACTTCTTCGCCGGTACTGTGGAGCGTGCGCCGATATGGTGGCAGCGTCACGGACTGGAGTGGCTCTACCGACTGCTGAAGGAGCCGAAGCGCATGTGGCGCCGATACATCATCGGCAACACGCTGTTCCTTTGGAATATGCTGAAGGAGAAGTGCTGAGCTTGCTCTGACGCAAGCTGCTATCAGAATAGTAATAAAAATCAGGAACAAGCTTAATAATACTTATTTTCAGCTGGATAGTATCAGTCATTCTGATAAAGACAAGCGGAAACCTTAAGGTTGCATTATAACCTTTTGGTTTCCGCTTTTTTTATTAGATCAGTTAAGAAGGATTGCTATGCCTCAGCCTATTTTAAGCTAAACTTAAGCGTCTGCACATCACGGCTGTTGGGGCCGACCATGATGTTGAAGTCGCCTGGCTCACACTTATACTCGAGCTGCTGGTTGTAGAACATCAGATCATCGGGAGTAACGGTAAAGCTCACCGTCTTGGTCTCGCCCTTTTTCAAGTTTATACGCTTGAAGCCTTTTAATTCTTTCACGGGGCGTGACAAGCTGCCAACAAGGTCGCGAACATACAGCTGTACCACTTCGTCGGCATCGCGATCGCCAGTGTTGGTGACGTCAACCGTGAGGGTCAGGCTGCCACCCATCGTGAGGGTGTCGGATGAGAGTCGGGGTTTGCCATAGCTAAACGTGACATAAGACAGACCATAGCCGAAGGGGAAAAGCGGATCGTTGTCGATGTCGAGGTAGTTGCTTCGGAACTTTGAGAACCACTTGCCTTCCTCAAGCGGACGACCTGTGTTGAGGTGGTTATAGTAGAGCGGAATCTGTCCCACGCTCTTGGGCATGGTGGCGGTTAGCTTGCCGCTCGGACATTTGTCGCCAAAGAGCACGTCGCAGATGGCATCTGCCGTTTCGCATCCTCCAAACCACACATTGAGAATGGCGTCAAAGTTGTCGTTCTCCCATGTCATCACCGTTGGACGGCCAGAGAAGTTGAGTAGCACGATGGGCTTGCCAAGCTTCTTCAGGGCGGCGAGCATGTCGCGCTGAGCATCGGGCATGTCAAGGCTGCTGCGGCTGCAACACTCGCCGCTCATCTCCGACGACTCGCCCACGGCAGCCACGATGACATCGGCATTGCGTGACACGGCGATGGCCTCATCGAGAATCTCCTTGTCGGAACGTTTGTCGCGCTCATATATTCCTGCATTAGCCTCAAGCTTGGTCTCGTGCATGAAGTTGGAGCCTCTGGCATACAGCACCTCTGCCTTGTCGCCCACAGCCTCTTTCATGGCTTGCAGCAGCGTTTTGTTTTCATCGAAGTGGGCAACCAGACTCCATGTGCCCGACATGTTGCGCTTGCTGTTGCCCAACGGGCCGACAAGGGCTATGCGTCCCTTTTTCTGCAAGGGCAGCATCTTGCCATTGTTCTTCAGAAGGACGAATGTCTCGGCGGCAATGTTGCGGGCCTCCGTGCGGTGGGCTGGAGTGAAGATCTCTTTCTTGGCACGCTTCTCGTTGCAATAGCGATAAGGGTCGGCAAAGAGTCCGAGCTTCCACTTGGCCTCCAAGACGCGTCGGCAGGCGGCGTTGACAGCGGCTTCAGACACCTTGCCTTCGGCTATCGACTGAGCCAACGTGCCACGATAACCGTCAGACATCATGTCCATGTCGGTCCCGGCGTTCAGGGCAAGTGCCGACACGGTCTTAAGATCGCCCAAACCGTGGTCCATCATCTCGGCGATGGCAGTATAGTCGGTCACGACCATTCCATTGAAGCCCCACATGCCACGCAGCACATCGGTAAGCAGCCAGCGGTTGGCGGTGGACGGTATGCCCTCGAAGGTGTTGAAGGAGGTCATTACGCTCATGGCGCCTGCATCGACGGCGGCCTTGTAGGGAGGCATGTAATAGTTGAACATGCGCCAGCGGCTCATGTCGACCGTGTTATAATCGCGCCCCGCCTCAGAGCCACCGTAAAGAGCAAAATGTTTGATGCACGCCATCACTGTGTTAGGTGCCGACAGATCGGTGCCTTGATAGCCTTCAACCATGGCGCGGGCAATCTGTGAGCCTAAGTAAGGATCCTCACCACTGCCCTCGGCCATGCGTCCCCAGCGCGGGTCTACACAGATGTCGAGCATGGGCGAGAAGGTCCAGTTTAAGCCGTCGGCCGATGCCTCCTGTGCCGCTATCTGTGCGCTGCGCTTTATGGCCTGCATGTCCCATGAGCAAGAGAGCGAGAAGGGAATGGGGAACACCGTCTCGTAGCCATGGATAACGTCCATGCCGAACAGCAACGGAATCTTCAGGCGGCTTTGCTCCACCGCTATCTTCTGCATGTCGCGTATGTTCTTCACGCCTTTAAGATTGAACAGTCCGCCCACTTCGCCGCGCGTTATCTTTCCGGCGATGTCGCTGCTTTTGGCCTGTCCAGTAACGATTGTTCCAGTGACGGAGAGGTTTAGCTGTCCGATTTTCTCCTGTAGTGTCATCTTAGCCATCAGGTCATCGATAAACTGGTTCATCTTGCCTTCGTCGGCTGCGTGTGTCTTGGCCTGCATGCTGCACAAGGGCAGCAATGCCAATGATGCCAATGCTAAAAATTTTCTGATTTTCATAAGTGTGTGATAAAAACGAATTAAAGGTGGGCCGATAAGACGACCCACCTATTATATTATTAGTTTATCGCTTAACCGTTAATCGCGACCATAGCCCGGGTTCTGCTTCAGCTTCTGGTTAGCCTCAAGAACAGAATAGTGGATGGGGAAGCGGTTAAAGTTAGTGTTATTGGTGGCCTTGTGGTCCCACCAGTCTTCTGTGACGTAAGCATCCCAACGCACAAGGTCGGTACGGCGGCGACCCTCAGCCAAAAACTCCTGCTGCCACTCGTCGAGCATGCGATACTTGTCGAGGTTGGCGGCGGTTACGGGGTCGGGGTCATTGCCGTTCACAAAGTAGCGCTTGCGCACGGTGTTGATGAGCGTGGCAGCTCCAGCCTTGTCACCCAAGCGCATCTTACACTCGGCCAACATGTAATAGACCTCAGCCAAACGGATGATTGGCACATCGGGGTTGAACATCAACTTCTTGTCCTCCTGTGTGGGGCGTGGACTTAACTTTGTGACGCGAACACCAGAGTTTTCCTCGGCAGTAGCGATTGTTGAGGGTAAGTCGGCAACCGAATTATACAGATAAGAACCATCGGCCTTCTTGTAAAGGTCGTTCTTCACACGAGTGAAATAGGCCACCTGGTCTACCTCGTTGATGATCTGACCCTTATACTCGCGGCTACCGAGGCATACCCATTCGGGATTGAGAGGGTTCTGCAACTTGCCCACGATGAACATTCCACGGTATTTGCCGTCGCCTAAATAGACATAATTCTGCTTGCGGATGTCCTTGTCGTTGAACTTCGAGTAGACGCGACCAAGCTTATAGGTGTAGGGCTTGCCTGTGGGATCAAGACCTGGCGTCAGACCAATACCGTTGTTGGAGCCAGAGTTTTCAACACCGCCCAGATAGTTGCGGTAGTTATAAGGCACCATCTGTGACCAGCGCATGCCGTCGGTCTCAAGCTTTGCGTTCTCGCTAGGCACGCTCCAGATGATCTCAGGACTCGTTTCGTTGTTGAATCCGAAAATGTTGGTCCAGTCGGGATCAAGCGCATACTTGCCATACTTGCCGTCGATGATGTCCTGACAGATGGCAGCACACTCGCTCCACATCTCCTTGCGTATGTAAGATTTTGCGTTGAAATAGAGCTGAGCCCTCATTGTGGCGGCAGCTGCAGCGTTGATGGCACCCGTTTCCTTGGCTCCCAATTCTTGCTTTACGGGCAGTCCCTTCAGCGACACTGTGAGCAACGAGTCGATGAAAGCAAAGGTCTGCTCGTCGGTTGCGCGTGGCTGGATGTCGCTTCGTGTAGTGGTGTAAAGCGGCATGCCGCCGAAGAGGTCAAGGCCCTTAAGATAGAAATAGGCCACGAGCGCCTGCAGCTGTGTGAGCATCGACTCGCGTGTGCCTTTAGGGAATCCCAATTTGTCGAAATTCACCTCCTCAAGGTCTTCAAGCGCATCCCACGCAAGGGCTGTTCCCATCTGCGACATTTTCCATCCCTCAGAGATACATGTCATGTCGTCAGTGAACTCGTGATGGTGGATTTTCTGATAGTTTCCACCGTCAAACCAGTCGCTACCTCTTGTTGGCAACATGAACTCATCGGTGCCGAGCTCCTGTAGACGCCATATGTTTTCTTCCTGTGCAGCAGAATATCTCCAGTGGGTAAAAGGACGCGCATAACGTTGGTACACGGCCTCTTGGCTGGTGTAGAATGTCTCTGGGGTGACCTGAGTGTAAAATTCGGGGTCGACGTTGCATGAGGTGAGTGCCGCCGATGCGACAACACATCCAATCACCGACTTCAATATGTTTTTGGTTTTCATAATATTCGTGATTTTTTTTAGAAATTAAACTGCATTCCAAAAGTCCAAGTACGTGCCATGGGATAGTAGCCATCCCAGAACTTCTCTGTACCCTGATCCCATCCAGCGATGTTGACCTCGGGGTTCATGCCGCTGTAGCCAGTTATGCAGCACACATTGCCGCAGGTACCCCACAGACGAATGTTCTTTATAAACTTGGTGTATTTCTTCATGTCGAAGGTGTAACCCAAGGTTATGGCATCAATTTTCAGGAAGGTGCCGTCCTCAAGGTAGTAATCACAAATCTGCTTCTCACCACGGATGTGGTTGAACTTGCCGTAGGCGTCTTTCAGCACATTGTTGTTGCCGCGTCCCTGGATGCCGAAGTACATGTTCATGGTGTTGAAGACATCGAAATCGATCCAGCTACGCATGTTGATGCCGAGGTCCCAGTTCTTGTAGGTGAACGTGTTGTTCCATGAAGCGATGACCTTGGGGTTGTAGTCGCCCATGTAGCGCTTGTCAAGCTCGGTCTTCTTCTCGGCAGGAATGACGTTGTTGTCTTTGTCGTAGAGAAGGAAATTGCCGTTATCGTCGAATCCGGCCCATTTCCAGATGAAGAACTTGCCTATGGTTGAACCTTCCTCAATGCGTGCTGCATCGCCCGGTGTGCCAGGAGCGGGGAAGCCGTTGCCGTTGTAGTAAGAGTTGTTGCCCCACAGGGTCTTGATCTTTCCGCTGTTGTGGCTCAGGTTAAGGTTGGAGGTCCACACAAAGTCTTTTGTCTTGACTGGAACACCGCCAATCTCAAACTCCCATCCCTTGATCTGCATCTTACCGATGTTCTGCCACTGGGTGGGCTGAGTGAAGGGAGGCTGCGGCACAGTTACCTCGTAGAGAAGGTTGTCGATGTTGCGCACAAAGTAGTCGAACTTGCCATAGAGACGTCCGCCGAGGAGCGAGTAGTCGATACCGAAGTTCCACTCCTTCTTCTGCTCCCATCCCAGATCGGGGTTGACGTTCTGCGACTTTCCGTATGACATCTTCCAGTTGCCGTTGGGCAAGAGCCAGTAGGCATCGGAGCCGAGCATGTTGGCCATGTAGGTTGACGAGAAGTTGTTGTTGCCTGTCACACCGTAGCCGACACGCAGCTTCAAGTCGTCAATCCACTTGATGTCCTTCATGAACTTCTCGTTTGAGATGCGCCATCCTCCTGAGAGTGACCAGAAGTCGGCCCAACGCTTGTCGCTTGAGAACTTTGAAGAGCCTTCGTGACGTATCGACGCAGAAAGCATGTAGGTGTCGTTGAAGGCATAGTTGGCACGTGCGAACACTGAGAACAGCTTCTCAGTAGGTGCCTTTGACGACGACATTGAAGCCTTGCCATCGCTCAGACCGGTTCCCTGACCTATGTCCCAGAACTTAACGCCGTCAACGGAGAAGTTATAGTTTTGCATGTTGAAGCCCTCTTGGTTATACTCGAAATAAGAATAACCTGCGGCTGCGCTGATGGTGTGTTTCTTAAACTCGTTTGCGTAAGTGAAATAGCCCTCAGATGTAATGTTCTCTGTTTTAGAGAATCCGAGATAAGCTGTTCCTTTGTGGTTGTCCTCTATAGAGGTGCGGCTATAGCTCGGGTTGTAGGTATGGTTCTCCCACTGGCGGCTCTCATAGCCAAGAGTCTGCTGGAAGGTCAATCCCGGCACAGGCTTAATGTGCAGTTTCATCACCATCTCGGGCTTGAACCACTTGTCGGTGCCCTCATAGGTGTAGAGGTGAGCATCTGCCACAACGTTATAGTCGAGCGTTTCGTTCTGCCAGATGTTGAATCCGGTCTCAGATTTATCGTCGTAGGGTGAACGCGTGGGGTTGTTGAACAGAGCCTGCTGGAAGTTGGGCCAGTGGTTGTTGCGCGCTGCCTGACGGTAGTCGACCATTGGTTTAAACTCGAGCCATCCGTTAAAGAGATTGAAGCGGGCGTTGAAGCGGCCACCATAGTCCTTGCGGCTATCGACAATGGCCATACCGTCCATCTTGTTAAAATAGAGCGAGGTGTAGACCTGTGCCTTGTCAGTGCCGTACTGAAGCGAGAGGTGATGCTTGGTCGAGAAGTTCTTGTGGTTGATCATCTCGTCCCACCAGTCGGTATCGGAGCCATAGTCGGTGCCGATGTTGTGCTCGGCATACTCGCGTCCAGACAACATCTCCGGTGCGTTGTATGTCTGGCGGTGAGAGAACTCGTTGGCATACGTGAAATTGAGCTGACCGCTTGTGTTTGTGCCGCTCTTTGTGGTGATGAGAATCACACCCGAAGCAGCGCGTGTGCCATAGATGGCACCTGCAGAAGCATCCTTAAGCACATCGATAGAGGCAATGTCCTCTTGTGTGAGCGAGCGAATGTCGCCACCGGGGAAACCGTCGATAACGATGAGCGGAGAACGTCCTGCATTGATTGACGTCATACCACGCAATTGGAAAGTAGTCTCTGAGTTGACCGAACCAACGTTGTTCATCACCAGACCGCTGATCTTGCCTTGCAGAGCGCTCGACACGTCGGCACCGCCGACACCTACCATGAGGTCCTTGCCCTTGATTGACGTGATGGCACTTGTAACCTCCTTCTTGTCGAGTGTGCCATAGCCAATTACGACGACCTCGTTAAGATTGGAGATGTCTTCTTCCATCTTGATGTTGAGGTTACCTTGAGCACTTACACGCTTGGTCTTGTAACCCACGCCCCTAATTTCGAGCATCGATTTTTTGTCAGGCACCTTGATGTTGAACTTTCCATCTATGTCTGTGACAGCGGCATACGACACATCGGCGCCAACCACCCTTATTACCATTCCCGTGAGCGGCTCGCCTTTATCATCGGTAACAGTGCCCTTGACACGACCGTCTACAGCTGGCGCAACCATGCCATGTTCATCAGCAGCGAAGGCAGGCATCATGACCGAACTGCTACCCAACAAAGCCGAGACGATTAATGCTTTCGTTGTATAGTTTTTTAGGTTGTAATACATAAAAGATAAATTTAGGATTGAAACATTTATTTAGAAGGTAATCAATTTTATTATAGGTATCTGTTATCATCTTGGTTTAAAGCACATGTTCTGGGAACATAACGGATGCTATGTCGCAGCATCTGAGTGAAGACGTATGTGACTCGCGATCCGTTACGTCCCAATTCATGTTTGTCATGGCATCCGACGCTTGCCAGTGCCCTGTCGTTTTTATTCTATTTTGATACAGGATAGCTGCTCTTCACAAATGGGGCGCTCAGCAGGTACTGGGCACTCACCTTGATGCTCTGCTCAACAGGCATTGTGCATTGCTCTATCTCAGCAACGATATAACGCACACCTGCTGTCTTGGCGTTGCGGAAGATTGCATCCCAGCCCACCATGCCGCTCTGACCGATCTCGCGGTGATCCTTGCAGTGGTAAGACTTGAAGCGTCCGGGATAGCGCTTGAAATATTCTACGGGACTTGCCGCGCCACGCACCGTCCAATACATGTCCATCTGGAAGAACACATACTCGGGGTTGGTGTGCTCAAGCATATAGTCGTACATCAGCTGTCCCTCCACCTTCTCGAACTCGTAGTTGTGGTTGTGGTAGCCGAAGCTCAGACCTGCCTCCTTGCACATCTTGCCGATGGCATTGAGATAGCGACAGTAGACGTCAAGGTCATGGATTGACTTCTGCAAACCTATCCACGGGTTAACGATGTAACTCATGCCTGCTGCCTTGTGGTCAGCAATACATTTCTTCCACCAGTCAAGAGCCTTTGTGAAATCGCCAGAAGCAAGCTCCTCTGCTGTAAGACCATGGTTTACATGCGAAGAGAGCACCTTCATGCCAGCCTTTTCTACATCGGCCTTGAAATCTTTCGCCTTACGGTTGTAGAACGTGCCGTGCTCCTGGTCGTACCATGCAGCCTCGACCGAGGTGTAGCCCATGTCGTGAAGACGCGAGAGCAGCGAGGTCCAACGAGCCTCGGCCTTGCCATCCTTGTTGATGTCGCGCACAAGGTCGCGCACAGAGTAGAGTTGCAGACACAGCTCCTTCTTCACGCTCTTCTGCTGCTTAGCATGTCCGTTCTGTTTCTGCGCTGCCACACTGAGTGGCAGGCAGAGAACGAATGCTGCTAAAAAAGAAAAAAATAGTTTTCTTTTCATGTGATGATTATCTTAAGAAACTGTCAATTGATGTTTTAAAGTTGCGTCACACGCCAAGGTCATTAATCCATAACCTTGATGCGTATGTTGCGGAACTGCACGCTGTCGCCGTGGTCCTGAAGACCTATGTAGCCCTCGTGCTTGTCGCCGCCCATGTTGTTGAGCAACTCGAAAGCGTAGGGGAACTCGCCACCCTTCTTGAACTTGCTGTTCTGCAACATCTCTGTCCACTTGGGTGTCCACAGATGATACTCTACAACATTCTGTCCGTTCTGACCATGAATGACGGTTCCTTTGTACACCATAATCTTAACTGAATTCCACTGGCCATAAGGCTTTGAGTTCTGAGGCTTGGCAGGGATCATGTCGTAAAGCGAAGCCGACTGTCTGTTGCCGTCAACTCCAAGCTGTGCATCAGGATGGTTGGCGTTGTCAAGCACCTGATATTCGGAAGACGACTGCCAGATGGGCAAATACTCAAATTTGCCGTTCACCTTTCCCATTACCTCCTGAGCCATGTAGAAGATACCAGAGTTGGCGCCCTTCGTTACCTTATACTCCAATTCGAGCGTAAAGTTCTGGAACTTATGCGCAAAAATAAGGTCGCCACCGTCAGCAGCATGTGCCTCGCCCGTGCCCGAACCTTTGAGCGTTATCGCTCCATCCTGCACGGTCCAGCTCTTTGGAGCGTTGTCCATGCCGTAGCCACGCCATCCGTTAAGAGTCTTGCCGTCGAAGAGCACGATGTAGCCATCCTTATCCTTTGGGAAGGATGCAATGTCCACATTCTTCTTGTCAGCAACCTTGAGTTCATAATCCTGGTCGGCAGCAGCTGTGTCGGTTGAGCATTCGCATCCCGCACATTTGCAATTACACTGACATTTCTTATTGCCGCAACCTGTGATGAGCAATGCGGCAGCAACTGCTAATAAAATCTTTTTCATTGTTCCTTAAACATTATTTAAGTTCTTTCACCTTAATATTCTTGAACCAAACGGTGTCGCCATGGTCCTGCATGCCGATGTAACCTTCGTGGTTCTCACCGCCGCAGTTGTTGAGCAGGTTGAAAGCAACGGGCCATTTGCTCTGAGAGAACTTGCTATTCTGCAGAAGCTCGGTCCACGCTGGTGTCCACAGGTCATACTGCACGACCTTAACACCGTTCTGCCAGTGCTCTACATGTCCGTTGTCACAAACAATCTTTACGTGGTTCCACTGTCCGTAGGGCTTTGAGTTCTGAGGCTTTGCGGGAATCATGTCATAGAGCGATGACGACTTGCGGTTGCCGTCAACGCCCAACTTGGCATCAGGGTGATTCTCGTTGTCGAGCACCTGACACTCGGGAGCAGAGATGAATATCGGCTCTACATATCCCTTGGGGCTCTTGACCTCCTGGCCAAGATAGAAGATACCTGAGTTGGCGCCTTTAGACACCTTCCAGTCCATCTCGAGCACAAAGTTCTTGAACTTGTGTGCAAAGATGATGTCGCCACCTTCGCCTTGTCCAGCGTTAAACTTGAGGCAGCCGTTCTCTATAGTCCAGCGTGCGGGCACATGGCCCTTGCCATAACCACGCCATCCGGTGAATGTCTTGCCGTCGAACAACGTCATGTAGCCTTTGCTGTCTCTTGCAACGCTGATGGTCTTGTTTTCATCGCCCATCAGTTCGGTAGAAACGTTAATCGACACTTTCTTCTGTGCTACAGCTGGCATAATACCAGCGATAAAGGACATAAAAGCCATTGAACATATAATCTTTTTCATTGTGTTTCTTTTTAGTTAGTTGTATTATACTTTGGCGAAAATTATTTCGGCATATCAGGCAACTTCCATCCGTCGCGATAGGTATGCTTGATCAGTTCCTGCGACAGCTTGACAGCGTTCTGCGGCTCTGTCCATGTCTTGTTGAACGAAGGATGGCCGTTATGGATGGTGAATCCGTCCTTAATGCAGGTTCTAATGGTCTCGTCCTCGCCAATGTTAGTGAAGCGCATGTTCTCGCCATCCCACTCGAGCACCTTGTTCAGGCCCTGGAGACGTACTGCGAGCACGCCCATCACAACCATCTCGTTGAAGGGGCCTGCCTCAGAGAAGTCAGAGTTGCACTTGTGACGATACTTCGGGCTCTCCTTACAAGCGTTCACCCAGTCCATCTCATGGCTAACCTTTACGCGGCGTGCCACCTGAGGAGCGTTGGGCTTGCGACCAGAGAGCAACCATGGGTTTTGTCCGTAACATCCGCAGATGAGTGTGTCTTTTGTTCCATGGAAGATGGTGAGACCACCACCGGCCTGCATCAGCTCCTTGCCTTGTGGGAAGCCTTTCGGACGGTCGGGCATCAAGCCGCCGTCATACCAGTGAACCTCAACCTCGGGCATGCCGACCTTTGCCATATTGTCGCGTGCGGGGAATGTAAGCTTAACGTGCTGTGCCTGGGGAGCGCATGCGTTGAGAAGCAGCGTTGAAGAACCTTCAACCTTTGTGGGATAGCCCAGATGCAGAGCCTTGAACGGCTGATGCATGATGTGACATGCCATGTCGCCGAGAGCGCCCGTACCGTAGTCCCACCATCCACGCCAGTTCCATGGCTGATAGACTTTGCTGTAAGGATTGAGGCGTGCAGGACCGGTAAAGAGATCCCAGTTGAGCGAAGCAGGAATGTCATCCACGGTCTCAGGCTCGTTGAGTCCCTGTGGCCAGATAGGACGGTCGGTAGCACAGTCAACGCGTGTCACCTCACCAATCTCACCATTCCAGATCCAATCGCAAACAGTCTGTGTGCCGTCCCATGATGCGCCCTGGTTACCCATCTGCGTGGCTACACCCGTTTTCTCGGCCAACTTTGTGAGTAGACGCGACTCGTATACCGAGTGAGTAAGAGGCTTCTGGCAATATACATGCTTGCCGAGCGTCATGGCATCTGCCGTGATGATGGCATGAGTGTGGTCAGCCGTGGCAATGATGACGGCATCCATGCTCTTTCCCATCTCCTCGTACATCTTGCGATAGTCCCAGAAGCGCTTTGCCTTTGGAAATTCATCGAACACGCCCTTGGCATAATCCCAGTTTACGTCACACAGAGCAACGATGTTCTCGGTGTCCTTCACGGCGTTGATGTTAGAATGGCCGATGCCGCCAATTCCCACTACGCCGATGTTAAGTTTGTCACTTGGAGAGATGTGACCATGGCTCTTGCCAAGAATAGAACTTGGAGCGATTGTTAAGCCGGCAATTGCGGCTGCTCCCGATTTAAGAAAGTCTCGTCTTGAAATAGGCATAATTATTCGTTTTAAAAGTTAAATAATAGGTATTGAAATATCAATTGTTTTTTCTCACATGAAGCAAGCCGTAACCGTCGGTCATGTTGCGGCGGCGCTCTCTTATCTGTTCAAGCGTCTGGTTGTCGCCTATTGATGGCAGGCGGTTGCGACGGCTGTCATCAAGGAAGCGCTTCGCATACTCGGACGCTACAGCCGAATCGCGCAAGGTGGGCAGGCGACGGTCAAGGTGTCCCTTCTCTATGCTGTCTGCAAAACGGTCGATGAGCACGTCTATATTCTTGCCGCCAAAAGGACGTTCGATGCGCTCGGTGCGTGTTACACCATGCAAATCGACAATGGCAGTTTTGAAATCGTGCGACATGCGCACAATGCCCTTTGTGCCGATAAGGTCTATATAAGAGTTGTGTGTCTGGTCTTTCGACAACTGACCGTAGACAAAACCTTGGGTTATGTCGAACACCACTCCGTTTTGGAAAGTGCCGTGACACTGCACCCACCAAGGGTCCTTATAGTCCCACATGCGCAAGCCCTGGGCATGCCATGTAGAAAACTCGGAACCGGCATACCAACGGGCAATGTCGACATAGTGCATGCCGCAATCGTGGAAACACGGACCTTCATATTCGTGACCCTCACCTGGGGCCAGTCCTGGCGTCATGTGACACACACGGATGATGGCCAGCTCACCCAATTCGCCCTCGTCGATAAAACGTTTCATCGTCTCATGATACCAGGAGTTGCGGAGATAGAGATTGACGGTGGAGAGCACGTTCGAGTTTTCCGTTGTGCGTACCACATCCCACTCGCGTTCCACGGTGTCGGCCACGGGTTTTTCCGAGATGATGTGCTTGCCATAGCGCACGGCCTTATCAATCTGCTCCTTGCGAAGGTTGGCCAATGTACATAGCACCACCATCTGCACCTTGGGATCCTCAAACACTATCTGTTCGTCGGCAACAATAGTTGAGCTTGGCGACAACTTTGCGGCGCACTCGCGTGCCTCCTTGTTCACATCACAGATGTAGGCCACCTCATAGCGTCCGTTCTTAAGAAACTTGTCCAGATACTTGCCTCCCATTCTGCCAAAGCCAATTATGGCAACCTTTATCTTTGAATTGTCCATTGTTGTTAAGTTTGTTTTTTCCAGCGTAAGCATTTAACGTGCCACACTTGTTTCGTTTTTTTTTAGATTAATCGTCAGAGATGTCCTTTCTGGCTGGTCTCACAAGAAACGCACTCAGCTCCCACAAAATGTAGATGGGAATGAACACGGCCATGAGCGTGAAGGGGTCTGAAGAGGGCGTTATGAACGCTGACACAACCAGCAAAGCCACTACAGCGTGACGGCGGTATTCTCTGAAGAAACTGCGGTTGAGTAGTCCCACCTTGCCGAGAAACATTGACACAAGCGGCAACTCGAAAATTATGCCCATCATGAACACCAACATAAGGAAGTTGTCCATATACGAGTCGAGCGACAGCTGGTTGCTGATGTCGGCACTGAGCTGGTAGTTGTAAAGGAAGCGGAGGGTAAGCGGAAACACCACACTGTAGCCCACCATACATCCTATAAAGAACATCACCGTGCCGAAGACGAAGGTGAAACGCATGTTCCTACGCTCGTTGGCGTAAAGTGCGGGGCACACAAATTTCCAGACCTCATAAACAAGATACGGAAAAGTGAGGAGCAATGCCAACCAAAACGACAGCGACATGTGCAGGAAGAACTGTGACGACAGCCTTATGTTTATAATGTCGACATGGAATGGGCGCGTTAGATCATCGGGCACCATTTTTAACATCGACGATGCTTTGGCCAACCAGCGATAAAGGAAGAAACCGTTATCGATAGGTGCCATCACCACATGCTTGAATATCCACGGCACGAAAGCAAAGCCTCCTATTATGAACACACCAAGAGCAGTGAACACCCTTACCAGCGTCCAGCGCAAGGCCTCGAGATGGTCAGTGATTGACATCTCGCCAAGCAGTCGTCCGTTTGCTTCAAGCTTGCTGTTTGTCATCTTTCTTGTCGACTGGAGCGTCAGGACAGTTGTCCATTTCCTTGTTTATCTCTGCTTCAATGCCGTTCACTCCATCCTTGAAGTTCTTAACGCCAACTCCAAGGCCGCGCATAAGTTCGGGAATCTTTTTTCCGCCAAACAACACAAGCACTACGATAAGAATGATAATCAACTCGGGTGTGCCGAGACCTCCAATAAGGAGCAATTGAGAAATGTTCATAACGTTTTTAATTATTGGTTTAAGTTAATGTTTTGTTATTTACTCTCTTGCCATCGGCATCGTAAAAGAAGCCCTGGCTGTTGTCTTTTCATTTTTGTTTTTAGCTGTTGCAAAATTAGAAATTCTGAACCTAAGTTCAAACACTTGAAGCCAATGTATAAACGCCGTGAGGGTTATATCTTTAAAACGATATTGAATATCAGTAACTTACAAATCTGTCCCTTTCGGCTTGTATAATGATTTTAAAGATTATACAAGCCTGAAAAACTTGTGTGTTTTGTTGTTTTTTGCCCAAAAGGCGATAAAACTTGCTCTGTAGAAGGGTGAAAAACGAGAAATAAAAGTTGTAGGAGCATCCACTTGTGTGGAAGACCAACCTGAACAAGTCGGAAACAAACAACAACGGGGAGCTGCGGTTACTATCCACAGCTCCCCGTTGTTGCCTTACATCTTATAAAGCGACTAAAGAAAACTAATGTGAGTTTCGTTCGTAATCTTCAAAACCCACCTTAATTATAATAACGATAAAAAAATAAAGGTTGTTTCTAAAATGACAAAATGCGTTTCTCAAACTCGTCGTTGTTTACAAATGAGCGATTCTTTGCTCTTGTCTTGTATGTGTTCACCGTGTGAACAGAATATCCGAGATAGTGGGCAATGCGCTCATTCTCGCTTATGCCCATGCGTATAAGTGCAAAGATGCGCATCTCGCTCGTCAAGGTGCCCTCTTCTGACGGATTTTTGCGGTCGCCTTCGTTGAAAAGAGAATTATACTGCTCCACAAATTTAGGAAACAAAGCAAGGAACGTCTTGTCAAAATTCTTGAACATCGCGCTGCGCTCGTTGGAAATGAGGTCTTGGCTTGTCATGTTCTTTATCTTGTCATACTGTCGGGTTACCAGTGCCTTGTTCACGATGTTGAAATAGTGCTCAAGGGCTGATATGTATTCGGTAGAATCGTACAATGTGCGCGCTATGTATTCGTTCTTCACCGTGTTGGCCTCAACAAGCTGCTCATTTGTAGAGTTAAGCTCAGCAAGATGCTGCGAGATAAGAGCGTGTGCTTGTTTCAACCGTAAATTGAGCTTGTGCGAATAAAAATAAGCTCCGCCGAGCACACACAATACAACAAACACGCACACAGAGAGAATAATGAAGAGGTTGCGCTGCTGGCTAACCATACCGAGACGCGTCTTTTCTACCTGTGGCATGATGTTGCTCAATGCGACAAACCTTACAGGAGCATTAAAGAAATTTATTGCGTCTAAAGCCTTTGCCATATACCTGCTCGCCCTTGCGTCGTCAATGTGTTTTATGGAATTGCTCAAATTATAAAGCGACGTCAGTTCCATCGTTGACGACTCGTTGTCACAAATGGCCGACTTTATAAAGCAGACTAATGCCTTGTCATCATCTCCTTTCTTTTTATATGCCCATGCCTGCACCATAAAAAGTCCTGCCATAAAATGCTTGTCCTTAGTGTTCGCAAGCGCCTGATTGGCTAACTTTATCACCTGATCATTATCCTCCTTTGCTTCCTTCTTGGCGATAGTGTACTGAAACCAATCGGCCGATTTTGGTTGAACCAATGCAAGCAATGAATCAACCGCATCTTCTGCATAACGCGCATAAATGGCCTGCTGTTTCTTGCATGCCACAAAACTGTAACGCTGCTCAGTCCACAGTCTGTTTTTGGTCTTGTAATATTCAATCTTTAGCCAAGTCGGCATATCGCTGACATCAATAGAAGATACCAGCTGGTAAGCCTGTATGTTGTCGCCTGAAGTGACGCAAATGAAAGCAAGATTACACTTAGCAAGCGCAATAAGCTCTGGCTTATTCAATTTGGCTGCAATGTCCATGCTTTTTTGAGCATATACAATGGCAGAATCGGCATTATAGTACAGATATGCCTGGAATATGCGGTGGGTAAACTCGAAACGTGCGTCCAAACTCTCATGACCCGTTATCATCTTCTTAAGATCTTGTATGTGCTGCTCATGCTGAGCCTGATACACCGACGATTTCTCCAAACTTTTGTCAAGCTTGGTGAGCCATTGGTTAACGTCGCTATTTGAAGCCTTTGAAGGGGAGACCATGCAAAGGAGCGAAACAATCAAAAATATAATCTTGTCTATTTTCATATCTATGAGCATTGGCTATTATTTAGGTGGTTCAAAAGAAACCCGTAATATATAATTTATGTTTTGATTGTATGTTTTAGTCCTATCCTTAAGATATTAGGTTTATCTTGTGAGCCGTTTTTTCCAACCGCAAAATTAATAATAAAAATACATTTAAACAAAAAATGTAAAAAAAATGTCAGATCGGATTCCGTCTGCCGTCCATCCGTAGAAACATAGAATGCTTTAACAAAGCCATGACGGAGCAACTGTTGCAAATGCGCCTTGCCGTCATCTCTGCCTATAATGCAGTGAAGCAGACGGCAGCTGACCATGACGTTACTGCCATAGGCAGTGCTTCATGGCATATCAGTTTTCTCCTTTACATCCCAAACAGTCAGAATACGAAAAAGAGATTTGGAACATCTTGTGTGGCGTATATGATGATTTTGTGCCGTTATACCAAGATGGGGTGATAAATGGAGGTTGGACTTATAGTGGAGGCAAACTGGAATCTGGAAATATAATGTGGAAATCTCTGTAGAATACGATTATGCAATATATAAGGAGTGATTTTTTAGCATGGATGTAATGACTAAAATTTTTTGTGCCTTTGGTACACACCAACACTACATGCGCTCTCTTCCGTTGTATCTCTCACAGAAAGAGCTTTGTTCTTGCAACGAATATGCCGACTTCGAAATTACGCTTCGTCCCACCTACGACTTCATAATGGAGTTGCAAAGATATGGGACGATGATAGAAGTGATGGAACCACAGTCGCTAAGGCAGACCATGAAATGTTGTATAAACGATCTTTGCGAATTGTATAAAAACGATTAATTGTCAAACTAAATAATATTTATCTATCTCTATTTAAGATCTTATCTATGGATAGATAAATCTCTTCTTCGGTTTCGTAAGGAATAATTGTAAAATATGCATTACCGTTCAGCATAGCAGATATGTTTGATTTTCTTTTATCGTAGAAAATGTAAACGGGTATGTTATGCGCTTCGGCATAGGCCAGCTCGTAACCCACGCCATGGGATGGGCAGGTGCATTCTGCTATTACGAGGTCGCAGCTTTTCAACCACTCGGTATCTCTCTCGTAGATATGTACATCAATTTCTTTTGTTTGAGCCTTCAAACTCATATTCGATTTTCCAATGTGTTCAGTGAGCACTATATCCGTCTTCTTTATATAATTGATAATCTTTTGATACAAAGTTGCATCAACCCGACCACCTCGGATTGAACCTGCAAAATATACTTTCTTGTTCATGTTGTTTGTTATTTGTTTAATTTTTATGGATAACTATTATTCTGATATGTTTTAAGGAGGTAAAATTGTAATGCTACTGATTACCAGTGTTCTTCATTTTACTAATGCAAAGTTAACAAAAGTCTTGTTTTTTACGTCATAAACTTGACTTTTATATTGTTCTTTAACCCTTTTCGTGCTATAATCCATTTGTATAGTTGTGATTGGTTTTGCCAATGCACGACTACTTATTCGTTATTATCGTTATAAGATAGATTTCCCTCAAAATTAAGTGTCTCGTGCGGTACGCTGTTAGACTTGTTAGCCTGCGTAGTTCAGTCACTATTGTTGTCGCTGAAACATCGCCGATGATGCTCCGCCAAATATACCAAAATATTTTGGCTCCAGACTTGCGGTTTCGAATATTTTGCGTATATTTGCGGTATAACCAATTAAATAATTAGATTATGCTTATCGAATTTACAATATTTGGAGCCTTGTTCTTTGTTTGCGTAGCCATTCGTTTTTTAGGCGAGAGTATACGTGATGAAACGAAACGTAGTAGCGTTGCCCGTAGAATTGAGCGAGAGGCAAAGAGGCGCGAATTGGAGTTAAAACGTGCAAAATTAAAAGCAAAAAAAGAAGAAAATGCTCGCAAATGGAAAGAATTTAATAAAGCTTACAAGGAAATATTAAAGGGCAATTACTAAAATTCATATTTTTTCAGGGCTTATATAAACAACATTCTTATTATGAAAAGGTTAGAAATGAACGAATTGAAAGCAAAGATAAAGTCTCTTGCTGAGCGTAACCGTTTAGCAAGAACCGACGAAGAGCGTGCCGCCGTAGCTGCAGAGATGAGCACTCTAAAAAGTGAGAACGAACAGGCTTTCACCGAAGCTTTGGAAGCTCTTATTAAAACTACAGCAGATGACATCCAGGAGCTGCACAGCTGACACATTTAAAAATACTAACAGAATGTCCGGAGTACCGTCCGAGTCTCCGCAACGCCCATAAACGAATTATGGTCGAAGTCCCTTTGTATAAAGGAATTTCGACCATTTGTAGTTGCGGAGGCAGGACTCGAACATGCGACCTCCAGGTTATGAGCCTGGCGAGCTACCAACTGCTCCACTCCGCGATATTAACCATCGAAATCAGATTAATAATAGAAGTATTTCTGAATTGCGAGTGCAAAGGTATGACTTTTTATTGAAACCTCCAAATGTTTTTGCGATTATTTTTCGAAAATGATGAAAAAAGGCTAAAAAACAATACTGGAAAGGCTAAAAAGCGATACAGGAAAGGCTAAAAAACAATGCAGAAAGGCTATTAAGCGATGGCTGAAAGGCTAAAAAGCGATGGCGGAAAGCCTTGAATATTATATTTCGAGAATCTTCTTGTGGCGCAGTTCGTTCAGTTGATGCAGCAGTTTTAGGCGTTCTTCGGTGAGCCGTCCTGCCTTGAAGAGCTTTTTGTTATACTTCCACCAGTTGAGCAATGCGCGGTTTTCTGTACGTTTCTTGTCGGGGAGCTGGTGGTGCTCCTCAAGATAAATACGGAGTTCATTGTAATGAGCTAACCATTTTACATCGTGTTTCGTTCTCATAATAATCAGTGTTTGATGTCAAAACTCAGAGATTGGAGGTTTAGACAGGTTTAGTTTTTTATTTAATAATGTGAAAGACTGACTGAAACAGTCAGGGTGCAAACAGAGAATTAATGGTTGTAAAAGTACAAAAAAGGTGTGAATAATGCAAAACAATTACACAAAAATAATCGTGATGTAAGTAATTTCGAGTAACTTTGCATAGAATTGGTGGGGGAGAACTGCACCATGCCAATTAAAAGCGCAAGAAACTTGCAATAATTCGATAAACCACAATGACAAATCAATATAAAGACAAACCATACAACGACTATGGACAGTGGATACGCCAGCGTTTTCCGTTCCGTGTGCAGAAGATCTCGGTGGACGCCGGCTTCTCCTGCCCGAACAGAGACGGCACGATATCGCACGGCGGCTGCATCTTCTGCGACAACCGCACGTTCAATCCGTCGTACTGCCAGCCGTCGAAGTCGATTGCGCAGCAAATGGAGGAGGGGAAAGCGTTCTTCCGTCGCAAGTATCCCGACATGAAATACCTTGCCTATTTTCAGGCGTACAGCAACACCTACGCACCTCTCGACGTGCTAAAGCGCCGCTACGAGGAGGCATTGGCTGTTGAGGATGTCGTGGGACTGGTGATTGGCACGCGTCCCGACTGCATCAGCCCTGAGTTGCTCGACTATCTGGAGGAGCTGAATCGCCGCACGTTCCTCATCGTGGAGTACGGCATCGAGTCGGTGAACGACGACACGCTGCGCCACATCAACCGTGGGCACGACTTCGAGTGCAGCCGACGAGCCATTGAGCTGACGCACGACCGCGGCATACTCACCGGCGGACATATCATTCTCGGACTGCCCGGCGAGGACCGTGAGGAGAACATACGCCAAGCCTCGATAGTGTCTGATCTGAAGCTCGACATACTGAAGATACACCAGTTGCAGATTATCCGCGGCACGCAACTTGCCGACGAATACATGCAGCGGCCTTTCAAACTCTTCACGCCCGACGAGTATATCGACACCTGCATAGCCTACCTCGAGCGTCTGCGCAGCGACATCATCGTGGAGCGCTTCGTGAGCCAGTCGCCAGCCGACATGCTTATAGCGCCGAAGTGGGGGATAAAGAACCACGAGTTCACTAACCGCCTCGTGAACAGAATGAAAGAACTCGACACGTGGCAGGGAGCTTTTAAAAGTAAAAAAGTAAAAGAGTAAAAAGGTATTGTCGTAGGACAACACATCGGCGAAGAAAGAAAAAATGCAGAGTAAAATATTTGTCGTTACAACATAAAATAAGTACATTTGCAACAATTATATAATAATAAAAACGCATAATAATTAATACGCACATGAGATCAATCCTGTCAACACTCGCATTCGCTGTCATTACCCTGACAGCCTGCGCACAGTCAACCCCCAGTACTGAGTACAGCATCAAGGGCACATGCCCCGAAGGTGTCAGTAAAGTATATGTAATGGACGTTAACGGCAGTCGCCCGGCGCCCATAGACAGCGCCACCGTAAAAGACGGCAAGTTTGCGCTGAAGGGCAATGCCGAGAAGGATGCTCTGCTCGGACTCACCATCACCAAGCAAGACTACTGCGCCTTCATCAACGACGGCACACCCCTCGTAGCCGACCTTGCTAAGAAGCTGCTCACCGGTTCTGAGCAGAACACGAAGCTCAACGCCTACGACCGCGAGATAGACGCCATCAGCAACGAGGAACAGGCGCTCTACGCCCAGTTTACGAAGGCACAGCAGAGCGGCATGAGCGAAGCCGAGTTGCAGAAGCTCGCCGACGAGCTTGGTCCGAAGCTGAACGACATATCTGAGCGCAGAACGCTCCGTTGCCTCGAGATTATCAAGGAGAACAAGGACAACCTCATCCCCGTAGCGTTCGTCGGCAACGTGATGTACTACGTAGAGTATCCCGAACTGAAGGAGATATTCAACGACAAGTACGCCTACACCAATCACCCGGCGCTTGCCCCCGCACGCCAGTATCTCGCCATGCTCGCCAAGAAGGCAGCCATCATCGGCAAGCCCTTCACCGACCTCACCGAGAACGATGTGAACGGCAATCCGCACAAGCTCTCAGAGTATTGCGGCAAGGGCAACTACGTGCTCATCGACTTCTGGGCTTCATGGTGCGGTCCGTGCCGTGCTGAGATGCCACACGTGAAGGCAGCCTACGAGAAGTACAAGTCGAAGGGCTTCAACGTCGTTGGTCTTTCGTTCGACAACAAGCTCGAGAACTGGAAGAAGGCCATCGCCGACATGCAGCTCGACTGGGTACACCTCTCCGACCTTAAGGGCTGGCAGAGCAAGGCAGGTCAGGTATACGGCATACGCGCCATCCCTGCGAGCTACCTCGTCGACCCTACGGGCAAGATCATCGCAGCCGACCTCAGAGGCGAACAGCTTGAGGCTAAGCTGAAGGAGATTTACGGAGAGTAAGAAAAGAGTAGTGAACAAACAGAAACACCCCTCACTTTAATAGTTTTTTATGGATAACAGCAAACAGGCTACTCTTGAGCTGGGCACGAAGCCCGTGGGCAAGCTGCTGATGCAGTACGCTCTGCCCGCCATCGCTGCCATGACGGCAGCGTCGCTCTACAACATGACAGACAGTATATTCATCGGACAAGGCTGCGGTGCACTCGCCATCAGCGGCCTTGCCGTTACATTCCCCCTGCAGAACCTCGCGGCGGCGTTCGGAGCCGGTGTGGGCGTAGGTGCCTCTACGTGCATATCGGTGAAGCTGGGACAGAAAGACTACACCACAGCCGAGCGTGTGTTCGGCAATGCTTTCACGCTGAACGCCATCATTGGCGTTGCGTTCAGCATCATATCGCTCCTCTTCCTCGACCCTATCCTGCGCTTCTTCGGCGCCAGCGACGCCACGTTGCCCTACGCCCGCGAGTATATGGTCATCACGCTCGCCGGCAACGCCATCTCGCACATGTTCTTCGGCATGAACTCCATACTGCGTGCGGCGTCCAAGCCACGCTCCGCAATGATGGCGTCGATAATGACGGTGGTGCTTAACGCCATCCTCTCGCCGATATTCATCTGGCCGCTGCACATGGGCATAGGCGGAGCCGCCCTTGCCACAATCATTGCGCAAGCCACGATGCTCTGCTGGCAGCTTAGGATATTCAGCAATCCGCAGTGCATCGTCCACTTCAAGCGCGGCATCTACCGCCCCGTGTCGCACATTATCAAGAACATCATAGCCATAGGCATATCGCCGTTCGCCATGAACGCCTGCTCGTGCATCGTCATCATCTTCATCAACAAGGCGCTCACCTTCCACGGCGGCGACCTCGCTGTAGGAGCGTTCGGCATCACGAACAAGATAGCGTTCATCTTCATAATGATAAATATGGGCATGAACCAGGGCATGTTCCCTATTGCGGGCTACAACTACGGCGCACGCAACTACGACCGTCTGCTGCGCGTGCTGAAGTACACCATGACCGGCGCCGTGCTCATCACCACCGTGGGCTGGATAATAGCCCAGTCGATGCCATATGAGTGCGCACGTCTGTTCACTTCCGACCAGACGCTCATCAGTATCTCCAAGCGCGCCATCACCCTCACCATGATCACCTTCCCATTGGTAGGCGCACAGATGGCGAGTACGGGCTTCTTCCAGAGCATTGGCAAGGCGAAGATAAGCATGCTGCTCTCGCTCTCGCGCCAGCTTCTGTTCTTCCTGCCGGCGCTGCTCGTTCTGCCCAACTTCTACCAGACCGACGGCGTGTGGCTCGCGCAGCCTATCAGCGACGTCATCTCGTTCGTTGTGGCGATAGTGCTGCTCACGAAGTACATAAAGAAGTTCAAGACGGCGCAGCCCGACGAGTGTACCATTTAACCTAAAGCCACATTCATCAACTAAAGACATAAAGATATGAACAACGATAAACTGATAATCAGCGTCGGTCGCCAGCTTGGCAGCGGCGGCAGAACGATAGCGAAGATGCTCGCCAACGAGTTCGGCTGCAAGTTCTACGACCGCGAGGTGCTCAGCCTTGCAGCCAAGGAGAGCGGCTTCAGCCCCGAGTTCTTCGAGAAGAACGACGAGCGCAAAGGCTTTCTCGACCAGATATTCCACATGCATGTGCCATTCATCTCCGACTCGTCGTTCTACGACAACGGACTCTCGCAGGAGAATCTGTTCCGCATACAGAGCGACGCCATACGCAAGGCAGCCGACGAGTCGTCGTGCGTGTTCGTAGGCCGCTGTGCCGACTATGTGCTGCGCGACAAGCCGAACTTGGTGACGGTGTTCATCACAGCCGACCTCGACGAGCGCGTCAGCAACATCTGCAAGCGACACAACTGCTCGGCTGAGGAGGCACAGAAGCTGATCAGCGACAAGGAGAGCACACGCTCCTCCTACTACAACTACTACACGGGCAAGACGTGGGGCGACAGTGCAAGCTACGACCTCTGCGTCAATGCGTCGCGCCTCGGACCCGAAGGCACGAAGGAGTTCATAGCCGACTTTATAAGAAGGAGAATGAAACGATGAAAAAGATAGGCATAATCAGCGACACCCACTCCTACTGGGACGACCGCTACTTGAAATACTTCGAGCCATGCGACGAGATATGGCACTGTGGCGACATCTGCTCTACGGTGCTCGCGGAGCGCTTGGCTGAGTTTCGTCCGCTGCGTGCCGTCTGCGGCAACTGCGACGGCGGCGACCTGCGCCTTATGTTCCCCGAGGTGCTGCGCTTCAAGTGTGAGGAGGTGGAGGTACTGATGAAGCACATCGGTGGCTACCCTGGCAAGTACGACTCGAGCATACGCCGGCAGATTATGGAGCGCCCGCCGAAACTATTCATCAGCGGACACTCGCACATACTGAAGATAAAGAACGACCCGCTGCTCGGACTGCTGCATATCAACCCCGGAGCCGCCGGACTGCAAGGCTGGCAGACCGAGCGCACCCTCGTCCGACTCACCATCGACGGTGCAACAATGAAAGACTGCGAAGTGATTACGCTGGCTACGCCGGGAAGGCACAGCGCTTTATAATATAAGGTATAAATACAGAAAATCGCCCACAAGCTCAATCGAGTTTGTGGGCGATTTTTTTCAGGGGGTGCAGTTGTCTCAACTGCACCAACAAAGTAGAATGCACAATTATATCAATTGGTGCAGTTCTTGCTCTGGCAAGCGGCAAAGCCGAGCGGAGACAACTGCACCCCCTGATATTAGCTAACCTTGTTCAGCTTCTTGATAATAGAGAAGATGAAGAGGGCAGAGATGAGGCAGATGCCAGCGAGAACACCCCAGATAGTAATGAGGTTGAAGTTCTTGCCCCACATGATGCCCGGCACCATAACGAGCTGGTTGCCGATAGCTGTAGCGCCGAACCAAAGACCCATCATAAGACCTGCATACTTCGGAGGAGCCACCTTAGTTACGAACGAGATACCGATCGGCGAGAGCAGAAGCTCTGCGAAGGTGAGGATGAGGTATGTAGAGATGAGGAGGTTTGCACTTACGCGTGTGCCTTCAGTAGCCGGGTCGCCCTGTGTGAGCGGCAACTCAAGCCCCATAGAGCCTACAGCCATCCATACGAAACCGAGAGCTGCAACGAGCATACCCAGACCGATCTTCTCGGGCGATGTCGGCTCCTTGCCGATCTTGTTGAGCCAAGAGAAGAGAGCCACGCTCACCGGTGTCAGCGCTACAACGTAGCACGGGTTGAACTGCTGGAAGATAGGAGCCTCTACCGCTACAGCGCCCTCAAGGTTGTTGTACTTGTAGAAGAGGAAGGCGATGGCTGCAACGATTACGCCGAACGAGATGCCCTTGCCCTTGCCGGTCTTGCTCTGAGCGAGACCGAAGCTGCCGTACACCACGAAGATGCAAGCCACGAGGTTCGTAACGTCGAACGCCATCGACTGCAGACCCTCCGAAGTCTTCTGCGTGAAGTCGCGAGCGAAGAGTGTCAGCGTGTTGCCGTTCTGGTGGAACGCCATCCAGAAGAAGATAACCACGGCGAACACGAGGCAGAGGCACACGATGCGCTCCTTTGTCTCAGCCGGCGAAAGCTCGTTCACCTCCTTAGCCGGAGTCTTGTCGTCCTTCTTCTTTGTCTCAGAAGCCAGCACGTGCTTGTATGTGAAGCTGAAGATATAGTAGATGGCGATACTAACGATGAGCGATACGCAAGCCACGGCGAACGCGAAGTGGTAAGAGTCTTCTACAGATACGTGCATAGTATCCTGCGCCCACTTCATAATCTTGATGGCTGCTGTAGGAGCGAACATGGCACCGATGTTGATAGCCATGTAGAAGAGCGAGAAGCCCGAGTCGCGGTTCTGCGAATACTTCGGCTCGTCGTACAGACGGCCTACCATAACCTGCAGGTTGCCCTTGAACAGACCGGTTCCGAGAGCGATGAGGATGAGCGAAGCGCCCATTGCAGCGATGGCAACGGTGTCCTTGCCAAGCGGCAGCGAGAGCACGAGATAGCCGATGAACATGATGAAGATACCGGTGGTAACCATACGTCCAAAACCAAACTTGTCGGCTGCGATACCGCCGATGATGGGGAGGAAGTAAACCATCATCAGGAAGGTTGAATAGATAGTACTTGCCAATCCGGTTTGGAAACCGAAGTTAGCCTGCAAATAGAGTAAGAACACAGCAAGCATGGTGTAGTAGCCGAAGCGCTCACCAGTGTTTGCCAAGGCTAATGCCCACAGACCTTTTGGTTGATTTTCAAACATAAATAATTGAGTTTTTATTGATTAAGTTATTATTTCATAGCATTGGTTTCACAACTTACAAATTTAAGAAGAATAATTCTATCAACCAAATGTATGTAACATTTTCGTAACAAAATATGGCAATTATTCAGTTGCGGCGGCTTTCATGGGGCTATATGGCAGGCTTTCGGGCGATATGTAGCCGTCGTTGTTCGTCGGGCAGCGGACGGAATCTGATCGGGCGGCGTACGGAATCCGATTGGACGGCGAACGGAATCTGATCGGACGGCGGACGCGAACGGTGAGAAAAGTTGAAGAATCATAACAAATAGGGATTGCACAAACAAGACTTTCTTCTTAACTTTGCAGACTAAAACATTGGAACACTTGCTTAGGGGGTGTGTCAAAACTCAATTAACGCGGGCTGCGCTCGGCTTTGCCGCTTGCCAGAGCAAGAGCTGCACCAATTGATATAATTGTGCATTCTTAGGGGGTGCAGTTGTCTCAACTGCACCAATTAATATAATTGTGCATTCTACATTGTTGGTGCAGTTGAGACAACTGCACCCCCTAACTGCACATTATAAAGACAGAACAATATGAACAAACGAAAACTCATACAACATCACAAATGGTTCGGACTGCTCATCAGCTTCTTCCTGCTGATGTTCTGCGTATCGGGCATTCTGCTCAACCACCGCCAGCTTATCAGCGACATCAACGTGTCGCGCACGCTGCTGCCCCAGCGTTACGAGTACAGCCAGTGGAACGGCGGACTGCTGCGCGGCACGCTGCCTGTTGACTCACACATATTAATATATGGCGCGTCGGGCATCTTCCTTACCGATTCTACCGCTGCGCACATAGCCGACTTCAACGAAGGACTGCCGACGGGTGCCGACTACCGCCAGATACGCAACGTGGTGAGCGTCGGCGACTCGGCAAAACAGCTCTTCGCCGTGTCGCAGTTGGCGCTCTACCGTTTCGGAACGCATGGCAAGTGGCACACCGAAGCGCTGCCCTTAGCCGACTCCGACGAACTGCTTACCGACATCGCTGCCCACGGCGACACGCTCGTCGTGCTGAGCCGTTCGCACGCCTACATCGCCGTGTCGCCCTACACGCAGTTTCGCCGCATCGACCTGCCTGCGCCGCCCGACTATAAAGACCGCACTACGGCGTTCCGCACGGTGTGGCTGCTGCACAGCGGCGAACTGTTTGGCTTCGCTGGACGCCTTCTGGTCGATGCTGTTGCCTTGGTGCTCATCGTGCTTATTGTTACGGGCTTCGCCTTCTTCTGTCTGCGCAAGACGAAACGCCGCTGGCAGAGCAAGGGCAGCACAATGAAGTACACGCTGCGCTGGCATAACCTCGTGGGGCGCAAGACTATTGTCGCCACAATATTAATATGTGCTACGGGCTGGTGTCTGCGTCCGCCGGTGATGGTGGCGCTCGCCCTGACGAAGGTGCCGACGCTGCCGTTCACAACGCTGAAAAGTAAGAACCCGTGGCACGACAAACTACGCCTCGTGCGCTACGACAGTAGGGTGGGCGACTGGCTGCTGTCTGCCTCCGAGGGCTATTTCTCGTTGGGCAGCGACATCAGTAAGCCGCGCCCGACGCGCATCATGGACGCTCCGCCGCAGAACGTGATGGGGCTGAACGTGTGGCAGCAGCGCGAGGATGGCACGTGGCTCTGCGGTTCGTTCGGCGGAATGCACGTCTGGAACCGCCGCACTGGCATGGCTACCGACTATTTCACGGGTCTTCCGGTGTCGAAGAAGCCGGGCCCGCCGCTCGGCAAAAAGGCGATTAGCGGCTACAGCTCCGACTTCCGTGTCTGCGCCGCCGGCCAGAAAGGTACGAATGGTACGGATACAAAAAAATCAGTCACAGAGGTTGTGACTGATTACTATGATGGAACCACGAAGATTGTGCAGCCCGAAAGTCTGCGCCGCCTGCCCATGTCGCTGTGGAACGCGGCGCTCGAAGTGCACACCTGCAGAATATACATGCACAACACCGCAACATACATCTTCATCTTCTTCTTCGGAATAGCGGTTGTGTGGTGTTTGTGGACCGGATTGAAATTAAAGAAGTAACTTCAGGGGGTGCACTTGTCTCAAGTGCACCAACGTTTTATCGGTGCATTCTATTAGGTTGGTGCACTTGAGACAAGTGCACCCCCTGAAGAATGTCTTGAGACAAGTGCACCCCCTGAAGAATGTCTTGAGAAAAGTGCTACCTCTAACGTATATCAAACAGCCACGCGAGCTTCACCACGATGTTCGAGTGGTTGGAGCGTGCGAAGTAGTCGCGCTTCGAGTCGCCGTAGATGTTGCCCAAGCCGTAGTAGTAGCGGCCCTCGAGCAGCAGACTGCCCGCATGCGGTATGCGCCACTCAACGCCCAATCCCGCCGCGATGCCGTAGTCGAACTTGTTCTCTACAGCCATTGTGTCCTGCGCACAAGTCTGGTTGGCACGGTCTGTGGTGTTACGGTTGTCGATGGTGAAGTTGGTCTTTGTCGACTCGTTGATCATATAGCCGAACTGCGGACCAGCCTGGAAGAAGAACTGCAAGCCCTTGCGTTCCTTTCCCCACGCCAGGTGAGCGAACACCGGCAACTGTATGTAGTTGATGTCGCGCTGATACGCCTCAGCCACGCCCGTAGTAGGATTAATCACGGGCTTGTCGTTGACGTCGAGAATACTCTCCTTCCAACCGATGCGCGCATAGTTCAGCTCGGCGTACACAGAGCAGTAGGTCTTGAAGTATTTCTCGCAGGTGTACTTGAACGAGAGACCGGCGGTGAAGCCCGGGTGCTGTGTCTGCGTCACCTTTGGCACGAAGCTCACGCTGCTCATCACGAAGCCGCCGTTGAAGCCGAGCGCAAGGTCGTTGCGGTAGTCGCCCACCTGCGCCTTTGCGCACACGGCTGCCGTCAGCAGCAGAGCGAGGAGTGCTTTTCTTATTGTCTTTATCATTTGTTCTTTTTCTCTTTTTCTCTTTAAGCCTTTCTAAGCCTTTCTAAGCCTTTCTAAGCCTTTCTATTTCTGAGCCTCTTTAAGCCTCTTTAAGCCTTTCTAAGCCTTTCTGTTTCTAAGCCTCTTTAAGCCTTTCTAAGCCTCTTAAGAAGAGCAGCCAAGCCCTCCCCGACGGGGAGGGTTGGGAGGGGCTTTAATACGTAATTGTTTCTATCGTGCGTGTCGGCTTGTAGTGGAGCAGCACGAAGCAGTTGTTCTGCATGCCGCCGTTCGTCACGCGCTTGAACTTCAGCGGAGTCTGCAGCGGCTTGTACGTGTTCTGCTGCGGAGTGCCGTTGAACTGCTTGCCGTACTTGTTTATGCCGCGGATGAAGAACTGCGCCTGGTCGTAGCCCGTGAGGGCGAAGCGCGGCAGAGCCAAACGCATATCCGACTTGAACCACTGGCGATAGTGGCGCTCCAGACTTGCTGTAGCCGGCGCCGACTCGTTGTAGATGTATGCCGTCGGGATGTATGCCTCGTACTTGAAATAGTAGTCCTGGTATACGCGCTTGTACATCAGCCATTCGTTGTAGCCGTACATCGCAATCTGTATGTTCGGGTAAGAAGCACGCAGCGTGTTCAGCTTTGCAAGCGTAGAGTTAAGCTGCGGCGAACGACCCGTGTTCAGAATCACCACGTTGCGCTTCTTTGCGCTGAACGCCTTGGCGAACATCGGCTCCGACGACTTCAGGTTTGTTATGTTGTACGCAATGCCCTCAGCCTCAAGACGGCGGCGCAGGGCGGCTGTGAACAGACCCTTGTCGCTTGTCGTGTCGTTGCAGTCGACAAACACCGGATGCGCATCCTTGAAGCGGTCCATGAACGCGTTCACAGACAGTTCGGCAGTGAGCACACGACTCTGATAAACCTGGAAGATATGGTCGTTGGTCTCCACATCGCCACCATTGATAGAGAACGGGATGACGAGACGTATGCCGTTCTTGCGGCAGAAGTCGCCTATCGGCTTCACCTGCTTGGTGTAGAGCGGACCGAAGATAAGGTCGCAGTTCTTGGCGTTGGCGTCGGCAAGCACCTGCGCTACGCTGGCATCCTTATGCAGGTTCCAAGCGAAGATGTTGGTGTTGATGCCCTGACTGCGCAGACTGTCGCACGCCATGAGCACGCCACGATAGTATTCTATCATGCGCTGTCCGTCGCCGTCCACGTTGTGCAGCGGCAGCATCACGCCCACGTTCACCGTGTTAGCCGCACGCTGCTGTGTTGCAGAAGCCTTCGGCGTCGTTGTTGCAGCAGCGGTCTGCACCTGCTTCGGGAACGGAATGAGCAGCTGCTCGCCCTTCTTCAGCACATAGTCGTTCTTCTGCATGTCGGGGTTTGCCTGCATCAGCTCGTCGATGGTGATGCCGAATTTCTGGGCGATGCCATATATCGTGTCTTTCTTCTTTACCTTATACAAGTCTTGCCACTTCGGCGTCTGCGCTGCCACCGACGATGCCAGCAGCATGGCGCAGAACAAGAAAAGAATTCTAATGCTACGTCTCATTTCTATCATTCTATTAAAATTAACATTGCAAAAGTACACAAAATATATTGTTTGCAAAAATCTTTGTTCATAAATAACGTTATAAATAGGTAGCAGCGTTTTGCTGTGTGCGAGATAATAACTAACTTTGCATTACAAGTAAACGAGTAGACAAGTAAACAAGACGATAAGTAAACGAGTAGATAATGAGATACATCAGAACACTTTTATTGTTGGTTCTCTGCACCACGCTGCAGGCATACGCCGACGAGGTGCCGACAATCGACCCGCAAGCTACGTTCACCACCGACGAAGGTGAGGAGACCGGCACGAGCTATTCCGGTTCGGCACCGCTCACCGTGGTGTTCCACGCCAATGCCGAAAACGTAGGCATGTACACGCCCCACTACGAGTGGCGTTTCACCAAGGAGGGAGAGACGCAGCCCTACCTTGTGCGCTACGAGGAAGAGACCGAGTACACGTTCACCGAGGCGGGTTCGCACCGCATCGTGCTCTACGCCACGTTCATCAACGGCACCGACACCGTAGCCTACACCAAGGACTACTGGCAGGACGCACAGCCGATAACCATACAGATATCGGAGAGCAAGCTCGAGATGCCCAATGCCTTCTCGCCCAACGGCGACGGCATCAACGACATCTATCGCGCCAAGAACAACTACCAGAGCATCGTGGAGTTCGACGCCTACATCTTCAACCGCTGGGGACAGAAGATATACGAATGGCACGACCCTGCGGGCGGATGGGACGGCAAGTTCAACGGCAAGGATGTGAAGCAGGGTGTCTACTTCGTGCTCGTGAAGGCGAAGGGTGCCGACGGAAGAAAGTATAACATCAAAAAGGATGTGAACCTGCTGCGTGGCTATACCGAAAGCAATGGGGTTAATTCTACGGAATAATGCTATGGGAGAAAAGATAAACGTTTGGGGCGCACGCGTCCACAACCTGAAGAACATTGACGTGGAGATACCACGCGACTCGCTCACGGTGATCACCGGACTGAGCGGATCGGGCAAGTCGTCGCTTGCCTTCGACACAATTTATGCCGAGGGTCAGCGCCGATACATCGACACGTTCTCGGCATACGCACGCAACTTCCTTGGCGGAATGGAGCGCCCCGATGTCGACAACATAACCGGTCTGAGTCCGGTTATATCCATCGAACAGAAGACAACAAACAAGAACCCACGCTCTACCGTGGGCACAACGACCGAGATATACGACTATCTGCGTCTGCTCTATGCTCGCGCCGGAACGGCTTACAGCTACGTTACGGGCGAGAAGATGGTGAAGTATACGGAGGAGCGCATCATCGAGATGATCAACTCCGACTATGCCGGCAAGCGCATATACATACTTGCGGCACTCGTAAGGCAGCGCAAGGGCCACTACCGCGAACTCTTCGAGACGCTTCGTCGTAAGGGCTATCTCTACGTGCGCATCGACGGCGAGATTACGGAGATAAGAAGCGGCATGAAGACCGACCGCTACAAGAACCATAACATTGAGGTGGTGATAGACAAGATGCAGATGCGCGACGGATTCGACGACCGCCTGCGCAAGACTGTCGCTACGGCAATGCGTGAGGGCGACGGACAGATTATGATTCTCGACAAGGACACGGGTGTGGCAAAGAACTTCTCCAAGCGACTGATGTGCCCTACGTCGGGCATCTCTTACCGCGACCCTGCACCCAATATGTTCTCGTTCAACTCGCCCGAAGGCGCCTGCAGCAAGTGCAAGGGCTTGGGCTATGTCAACGAGATTGACATGAAGAAGGTCATCCCCGACGACTCGCTGTCTATATACGAGGGCGCCATTGTTCCGCTGGGCAAGTATAAGAACCAGATGATATTCTGGCAGATTGGCGCCATTCTTGAAGCGGCTGAATGTACGCTGAAGACGCCGGTGAGCGAGATACCTGAGGACACGCTCAACGAGGTGTTGTACGGTTCGCTCGAAACGATACGCATCAGCAAGGACGTGGTGCGCACGTCGAGCGACTACTTCTGCACGTTCGACGGCGTCATCAAGTATCTGCGCACCGTCATGGAGAACGACGACTCGCAGGCTGGACAGAAATGGGCTGACCAGTTCCTCGCTATGGCTGAGTGTCCTGAGTGTCACGGCGCACGCCTTAATCGCGAAGCGCTGTCGTATCGCATCTGGGACAAGAACATTGCGGAGTTGTCTGCGATGGACATTCAGCAGCTCAAGCAGTGGATAGACGAGGCAGAAGCCCACCTCGACTCTCGTCAGAAGACTATCGCTACGGAGATATTGAAGGAGATAAAGACACGTATCAACTTCCTGCTCGACGTGGGTCTCGACTATCTGTCGCTCTCACGCCAGTCGGCAACGCTTTCCGGCGGCGAGAGTCAGCGCATTCGCCTTGCCACTCAGATCGGTTCGCAGCTCGTCAACGTGCTCTACATCCTCGACGAGCCGAGCATCGGTCTGCATCAGCGCGACAACGACCGTCTTATCCACTCGCTGAAGGAGCTGCGCGACATGGGCAACACCGTGGTTGTGGTAGAACACGACCGCGACATGATGCTCAACGCCGATTATATCGTTGACATCGGTCCGAAGGCGGGCATCCGTGGTGGCGAGGTGGTGTTTCAGGGAACGCCCGCTCAGATGCTGAAGGAGCACACCATCACCGCCGACTACCTCAACGGAGTGCGTAAGATAGAGATACCTGCCAAGCGACGCGAGGGCAACGGCAAGAGCATCGTGATACGCGGTGCGAAGGGCAATAACCTGAAGAATGTAGACGTAGAGTTTCCGCTGGGCAAGCTTATCGTGGTGACGGGCGTGAGCGGATCGGGCAAGTCGACGCTTATCAACGAGACGTTGCAGCCTATTCTCTCGCAGCACTTCTATCGCTCGCTGAAGAAACCGATGCCCTACGACAGTATCGAGGGCATAGATAATATAGACAAGGTGGTGAACGTAGACCAGTCGCCGATTGGTCGCACGCCGCGCTCCAATCCGGCTACATATACCGGCGTGTTCAACGACATACGCGCCATGTTCGTCAATCTGCCCGAGGCGAAGATACGCGGCTACAAGCCTGGTCGCTTCTCGTTCAACGTGAAGGGCGGACGCTGCGAGACGTGCAAGGGCGGCGGCTACCGCACTATCGAGATGAACTTTCTGCCGGATGTGCTCGTGCCGTGCGAGGAGTGTCACGGCAAGCGCTACAATCGTGAGACGCTTGAGGTGCGCTACAAGGGAAAGAGCATCGCCGATGTGCTCGATATGACGTTCAATCAGGCTGTAGAGTTCTTCGAGAATGTGCCTAACATTCTGCAGAAATTAAAAACCGTGAAGGAGGTGGGCTTGGGTTACATCAAGCTGGGTCAGCCTTCGACGACACTCTCGGGTGGCGAGTGTCAGCGTGTGAAGCTGTCTACCGAACTCAGCAAGCGCGACACCGGCAAGACGCTCTATATTCTCGACGAACCGACAACGGGTCTGCACTTCGAGGACATAAAGATTCTGATGGAGGTGATAGAGAAACTGGTAGACCGTGGCAACACGGTGATTATCATCGAGCATAACCTCGACGTGATAAAGCTCGCCGACTACATCATCGACATGGGACCTGAAGGTGGACGCGGTGGCGGACGCTTGCTCGCAAAGGGAACACCGGAAGAAGTGGCTGAATGCAAAGAAAGCTACACGGCGAAGTTCCTGAAGCAAGAGTTAGAATGTAAATAATTAGAAGTATATGAAAATAGAACTCAGTAATCTTGAGAAACACTTCGGCACGAACACTGCCGTGGACATTAAAAGTTTCACCATCAACAACGGTGATATTCTTGGTCTTGTGGGCAACAACGGTGCCGGCAAGACTACGCTTTTCCGCCTCATGCTCGACCTTCTGAAGGCGGACGATGGTGTTGTTACTATGCATCCGTCTGCGGATGACGTTGAACTTGTTCCAAGCAGCCTCAAGCTCTCCCCCGACGGGGGAGTTGGAGGGGGCTCTCCAATCAATCCTGCGCTGAGCGAGGACTGGAAAGCGTATACCGGTGCGTACATCGACGACGGTTTCCTCATCGACTTCCTCACGGCGGAGGAATATTTCGACTTCATCGGTCGTGTGTCGGGCATGACGAAGGAGCAGATTGCGGAACGCCTTGTCTACTTCGAGCCTTTGATGGGCGGCGAGATACTCAACCAGAAGAAGTACATACGCGATTTCTCTGCGGGCAATCGCCACAAGGTGGGCATCATAGCGGCGTTGCTCAACCGTCCCGAATTGGTTATTCTCGACGAACCGTTCAACTTCCTCGACCCGCGCAGCCAGAATATGCTGAAGAAGATTCTTGTTGAATACAATAAGGAGACGGGTGCAACGGTTATTGTGTCGAGCCACAACCTGCAGCACACCACGGAGATATCTACACGCATCGCGCTGCTTGAGCACGGCGTGATAATAAAAGACCTCGACAACCACGATGCTGAGGCTGTTGTCGAGTTGCAGGATTATTTTAAGGTTTAGACCTTAGGAGTCTAATATATAAACCAGTACGTGAAAAAATCTGCCATATCTTCCAGGAATGGTGTAATGGGTTGGTGATGAGAGCAATAAAGGCTGGAAGATAACTCTAAAAAGTGGGTCATCTTCCAGCCATCTTCCATTATAATTGGTGTATCTTCCAGCGCCAGTAATAATGCCACAGCCTGAATATCGGCTCGCTCAGCGCCTCCGACGGATAGTATTTTAGCAGTCGCAGGTCGCGGTGGAGGCGTAGTAGGTTGTGGCCTAATGCGCCATGCTTGAATCCGTTGCCGTCGTAGGTGTCGCGGCCCCAGGCATGGCGTTCGTCGTGATGTCCGAAGTTGCCGCCGCATAGGATGTCGTTGAGCAGCATCTCTCCGCGCTTCTTGTCCATCGGCGCAATCATCTTCTCCTCTGGCAAGCCCAGCACCTCGTGCAGCACGTACATCATTGCGCCGGCGAAGTGCCATAAGCCGAGGCGCTTTAGAGAATTTTGAGTTTTGAATTTTGAATTTTGAATTGTCGGCTTTGCCGATTTTGAATTATTCAATTTTGAGTTTTGAGTTTCCAATTCACAATTCTTCAACTCCTCATCGCGTAAGCGACAATTCAAAACTCCTAATTCAAAATTCAAAATTACATAGTAATAGTCCACTACTTGTCTCAGTCCCACACCCTCGTAGAAGTAATGGTGATAGAGATGGTAGAGCTGGTAGACGGCGTTGAAGGCGGCAGTAGGCGCAGCCACCTCGCCCGCCTCGTCGGGCAGTGCTATCATGTTGCGGCACTGCGCGGCGATGCTCTCGCGGAACCACTGCTGCAAGCGGCGGTTGTACGTGAAGTTTGCCATGAAGCCCGGCGTATAGTGCAGCTCCACCGATATGTCGTTCGTCGTGAGTGCTATATGGTTGTAGCTTTCCTCGTCAATCCGTCCGTTCTCATTGGTCAGCGTTTGCGCCAGTTGTCTTATCTCCTCGCGCGATGCGTCCACCCACATATCCACATCACCCGGCGTGCGCGCCGCAGGGTTGGCGTACATAGCCGCGTTCGCCTGACCCTTCAGAATGCAGCAGTCGTAGCCCGCCGCCTTCACCTTATTATATATCTCCGCCGTCGCCGCGTTCAACTTCATGTTCTGGCGGCGAATGTTCTGGCTCATCATGAACCAGTTCATAAGCAGTCCCTGCTTGGGTGCTACCGCCTTCGGCAGTCGCGATATGCCCTCCATGATGATTCCTTCCAGCGTTTGTTTCTTGGCGAAGTCGTAGAAGCGCTGCCAGTCGAAGCCGTTCAGCGCCGACCCGTCCAGAAACTCCTTTCCCTCGTATGTGCCCAGGGCGAATTGTATGAATTTATAATAAATCTTCTCTGTCATTATCTCTTTTAATACACGTTTTGCCGTTTGGCAAAGTTAGTCAAAATCTTTCGATTTTCGGCTTGTTTCATCAGAATATTGATTCTTCCGTTTCTGACGTGAACAGTTCCAGAGCCTTCATGCCCATGATAGAGTTGCCCTTAGAGTTTAAGCGCGGACTCCACACCGCTATCGAGTAGCGCGACGGGTAGAGCGCCACGATGCCGCCGCCCACGCCACTCTTGCCAGGCAGCCCCACGAGGAACGCGAAGTCGCCCGCCTCGTCGTAGAAGCCGCACGTCTGCATGATGGCGTTGATGCGCTTCACCCTCGAGATTGTCAGGTTCACGCCGGCATGCGAGAAAGGTTCGTTGCTGCGAGCGAACGCCATGAACGCATGCGAGAGGTCCTCGCAGCTCATCTCCAGCGAGCAGATAGTGCTGTAGAACTGCAGCACATCGTTCACGTCGTTGTGCAGATTGCCGTGATGCTTCAGCAGATAGGCGATGGAAGCGTTCAGATAGCTGCAGCTCAGCTCCGACTGCGCCACCTCCTCCGAGAAGTTGATGTCCTCGTTGTCGGCGATGGTGCGCACGAAGCGCAGGAAGAACTCCTTCGGGTTCTCCAGATGCGAGAGAATAACGTCGGCAGTCACCAATGCGCCAGCGTTGATGAACGGGTTGCGCGGCTTGCCATGCTCGTACTCCAGTTGCACAAGCGAGTTGAACGCCGATCCCGACGGCTCCTTTCCGATGCGCGTCCACAGATCCTTGCCTAAGATGCTCAGAGCGATGGCAAGCGAGAACACCTTTGCGATGCTCTGTATCGAGAACTTCACGTCCGAAGCCCCGATGCTGTATGTCCTGCCGTCGAGCATGTGCAGGCACAGTCCGAACTGGTCAGGGTCTACATTCGCCAGTGCCGGGATATAGTCAGCCTGCTTGCCCTCTTTAGCGTATATCTCAATCTCTTCTCTTATGTGTTCCAGTAAAGGTTGATAGTCGGTCGTTTTCATTCTTTAGTAGCTTAAAAGTTAACGCTGCGAAAATACATGTTTTCTGATAAACGAGGCGCAGAATTAGTGTTATATAAACTTAAAAAGACTCTCCCGATAGGCTCAGGCTATTTGCCTGCTACCTATCGGGAGAGTCTTTATATATAAATATGTGTCAGGCAGACTTACTCTGCCACCACATTAACGCTTTCTGCCGACTGTGGCTTGAAGCGCAGTGTGTATGTGTAGCTACCCCATGACGGGCAAACATAGTCGGAGAGGGTTTGGTCGCCACCGCAAGAGTTGTTGCCAAGTCCGCGCTGCATATAGTCGAAGTGAGCGTAAACCTGATCGTAGCGTTTAAGGTCATACCAGTGGAGCTTTTGTTTCCACATATAGTCGGTTCCTTTACACCATTGTGTCTCGTCATAGTGAGAGAGCGAGAATGAAGCGCGTCCGCCCACCTTTACGCCGAGCTGCACGCCTACGGTTTTGTTAGTGAGAATCAGCTCACGCAAGTCCTCGTGGTCACCGAAAGTCTGCGGGTGAATCATCTCGTCAACCATGTCGTCAACCGTTGTGGTGAAGCGTCCGAGGTAAGAACCCGTCTTGCGGTCGCTGTAGTTAGAGCGAGGACCGCGAGCATAGAACTCTACGTTCTCGAAACCTGCGGCAAACTGCATGCCCAAGCCGATGCGGGCGAGTGATTGACTTGGCGAGAATGTCACCTTCATGTCTACTGTTCCGTCTGGGTAGAATGTATAGTCGGTGGTGTAGCTGCATCCAGTTGCCGAACCTTCGACAGACATTGTTGCATTATTGCCGCTCTTTCTAAGTGCGCTTGTGACGCTGAGACTTGATGAATTGCTGAATGAGGAGCTAATCCAGCGGTCGTTGTCAACATCGCGATAGCTGTTGAAGTCAGGACCTGCAGCGATAAGGCTCTTGTCGTCGTATGTCCATGAGGTCATCTTGCCTGACGAGTTGAATACGATAGAATACTCCTTGCCGTTATTGTCGGTACCAGAAACGGTATTGCCGCTTACGCTCAACGAACCACCTGCAGAAGCGTAGCTTGGCAGCACGGGGAATCCCATTGTAGCGTCAGTGCCCTTAGCTGTGCCGTTAGAAGTGTCCTGCTTAGAGAGCGAGAACTGAGCGTCAGCGATGCTATAGCCTTCTTCTGCCCATGATGTCCAGTCGGCAACGTTAGCCTTAGTAGGCTTCTTTACGCGCAACTCTACGTTTACGAGATACTCTGCGCTGCCCTCTACTTTAGTTGTTATAGGCAGTGTTACGGTAGCAGAAGAACCTGCGTCGATAGTTGTGAAGCTTTCGAGCTTGCCGTTCTCCACCAAATATCCGTCCTTCATCACGCGATAGCCGATTTCGAAGTTGTCAGACGAGATAGGCATAAACGCATACTTGTTCTCAATCTTTACAGACTTCGAATCAGCAGTAGGCTGAGTGAATTTCACATACTGATATACCTTCTTCACCTCAGAGAGCTTGCCAGTCCATGTGCGGTCTGGTGTGACGATACCATTGTTGAGGAAGTTGCCCTGAAAGCCCATGCCTACACCGCTTGTAGAGTTGTAGTCGTAGCCAGACACCCAATAGTTGAAGCCGTTTTCGCTTTTCTTTTGGCCATTAACAAGCTTTGCAGGGTCGTAAATCGACTGGTCTACCCAGTCCCAGATACAACCACCGATGATGCCGGTGCTGTTCTCAATTACATCCCAGTATTCCTTCAAGTTACCAACAGCCTGACCCATTGCGTGAGCATACTCGCAGATGAAGTAAGGCTTGCCGTTAGCACCGCTCGACTTGCTTGATGTTGCATCGACAGTCGGGTACATGTTAGAGTGGAGGTCTGAATAGCTTACGTTTTTGTCCTCGTTGCAGTAGAAGATAGGACGGCTGTCGTACTTCTTCATTTCTGTTTTTGCAGAAGAGAAATCGCTTGCAGCGCCACACTCGTTACCCAGCGACCAGAAGAGAACGCTCGGGTGGTTGCGGTCGCGCAGCACCATGCGCACCTCACGGTCGGTGATGGCTGTCTTCCAGCTGTTGTCGCTTGCCAATCCCTGGTTGCCGTGACATTCCACGTTTGCCTCGTTCACACAATACATACCAAATGCGTCCATCATGGCGTACATCTTCGGCTGGCGCGGATAGTGCGATGTGCGTATTGTGTTTACGTTAGCCTGCTTCATCATCTTGATGTCCTTAAGCATTGTCTCCATGTCGATAGCACGACCATATTCAGGGTGAGTGTCCTGAGTGTTCACGCCCTTAACGAAGATACGCTTGCCGTTTACGAGCAATTTTGTACCGCTTATTGTTACAGTCTTGAAGCCGTACTTTGTAGAGAACGCCATCTCCTCAGTTCCGTTCTCGTTCTTCTGGCTTACTACAACCGTGTAGAGATACGGGTCTTCAGCGCTCCACGGATGCAGGTTGCTGAGGCTGTTGAGTGTAACGGTCTTTTCAGCTTTTGCTGTTCCGCTGTTAGTTTCTGTTCCGGTAGCAATCTCCTTGCCGTCGCGGTCGAGCAACGACACCTGCAGAGTCTTGTTAGCAGAGACGGCGTTGCGGTTGTCTACAGTCAGCTTCACCGACATGCTGCCGCTTGTAGCCTCGCTGTTGAGCTCTGATGTGATGTAGTGGTCAGACACGAACACTTTCGGAGTAGCTACGAGATATACGTCGCGGTGTATACCCGAGAGGTGCCACATATCCTGACCTTCGAGATACGAGCCGTCGCACCAGCGATATACACGTACCGAGAGCTGGTTGTCGCCAGTAGTTACGAAGCCGGTGATGTCGAACTCGGCGTCGGTGTTAGAGTCTTGCGAGTAGCCTACGTACTTGCCGTTCACCCATACCACGGCAGCGCTGTATACGCCGTCGAAGTGTATAAACACACGCTTGTCCTTCCATGTCTCAGGAATAGTGATGGTGCGGCGGTAGAAGCCTGTTGCGTTGTGGTCTACAACACCATAGTCAGTGATACCAACGTTAGCATTTGGCGGATTGTTTTTAAACGGATAACCTACGTTGGTGTATACCGGTTTGCCGTAGTTAGCCATTTCCCAAGAGCGCGGCACGCGAATGGTGTCCCAACCGCTGTCGTTCAAGTCCTTTGCATAGAACTCGCTTGAGCCAGGACCAGATGATGTACCTGCAACATACTTGAACTTCCAAGTTCCGTTGAGGTTGATATATTCAGCCTTGCTCTCGTCGGGCTGCTGCCACGGCTCTGCGTAGTGCTTAGTGTCCGCCTTCATCTGCTCTACAGAAGCGTAAGGGATGAATGTAGCGTGAGCGTCCTCCTTATGGTCGCTCACCTTGCTCTGGTTGCTTATCCAGCTAACATCGAACACGGTTTTGATGAAGCCGAAGGCTGTAGCTGATGTTTTAGATGTTGTCTTAGCAAGACCAGTGCCAGCGCTGTTTACTACCAAATAGTAATCAGAAGAAGCTTCTTGTGGTCTACATGCTAAATAATAGGTGTCGTCGCCAGCGCTAACAATCTTCCATTCTTGGTTGGCGTTGGATTTTGTTGTGCCATTTTCTTTGTAATCATACTCACTATCCCAAATAAGCGGAGCCGTACTATTAGTTCCTGCCATGTCTATTGCATAGATAGAACCGAGGCTCTTGAAGTGGAAAGAATAGCCAGTAGTACTTTTACTTGTAAGCGCGTTCCATTTCTGAGTGGCACTACCTTCTTCTAATGTGCTAACATTTATGCTTGCGTTTTGTGTCTGGCTTTCAACGCTCAGACACTTTGCTGCGTAACCTATAGGGCAAATGTAGTAGTCGTTCCCAATGGTAGGCGTAACGAATGTGTTGTAAGTGCTTACAGACTTGTATGTAGCCCATGAGCGTGTGTTGCCTTGCTTGCTACCATAGAGAATTGACGAAAGGCTGAGGATATTGCTGATGTTTGATGCATCGCAAATCTTGTTGCTGTTAAGATACAGACCGTTCGAGTTCAGTTCGATAGTTGTTTCGCCTGAGATGCCGGTGTGGTCTTTACGGTAAGTGTTGCTTGCGCCACCGTTAAAGCAGTTTACCTGCAGAGTATTGCTGCTCTTAGTATAGAAGATGTGGATTACGTAGATGCCAGAGCCTCCCCATCCTTTTGCATCCTGCAAATCATTGCCGATAGAGAGCACGTTCTCGTGTGTTGTGTTGCTTTGGCAAGAGCTAAGGTCGAGCACAGCCTTGAATGTCTGTTTCTGAAAGTCAATTGTTGTTTCTTTTGAGAACGACGAGCCGTTAGGCGTGTAATTGCTCAAAATATTTGTCTCCGCTGCGAACGCTTGCGTCGCAGCGAGTACGAGCAGCGTTATTATCGCAGCAAAATGATGTTTTATATATGTCTTCATAGGGTCGTATATTTTTATTTAACTATGAGTTTAATGCCGTTCATGATATATACGCCCCGAGCCAGACCTGCAGCAGTTGAGTTGCGGCGCACGAGCTGACCGTTAACGGTGTATATGTTTCCAACCTTAGGAGCCTCAGGCGTTACGAAAGTGCCGTCGATGCTCGTTGTATTGTCGTCGATGCCCCATGTGAGCTGACGTCTGGTTCCGGTAATGTCCTCCAGATAGCAACGATAACCATTGGCATTCATATCTATGTCAAGGTGATACAGCGTGTTGACGTCTCCAAAGGCGTATGAACCTTTTTTCACCAAAGTGGGTGAATAGAAACCTACGAACTTAATATCTCCGACTTTATTTTCAGGGCTGTCACTTTCTGCCCATGTATTAGCGTCGATGCCGGCGAATTTGTAGACTTGTGTTTCTTTATTTACTCTTTCCGGCAATATCAAGCATGGCTTTCCTGCCTCTATTTCGTTGCAATAGTCAAAGATAGCCCTTGTCTCCGACATGCTTACAAACTCTGCAAGCTGTGTGTCTTCGCCCCATGTCTCAGCAATCTGACTTGCAGACAATGGGAATGGCAGACAAAGAGTGTTCCACTCGTCTGCATAGAATGTGCGCTTCAGAGTCACATCTACGTAACGAACAGAAAAATTAGGGTGAGAGTAATTTCCTTTCTCGTCAAGGACAACTTTTTGAGATAATGGTTGGTTGGATACTGTCCACTGCCCAGGTTTAAATGTCGCAGCTGGCTCCTCGTACGAAGTGGCGATTGCGCCATTCTGTGTGTAGACAAAGGCAGTAGAGTAGGCGTTGCTATCCTGATAGCCCAATGTGTAAGTGCCGTTGGCAGACGACTTCAATATCCACTTGATGTCTGTGCCGTTAAAGTTCTTGCGACCGGCGTCTTTAGATGGAGTTTCTGTAGCATTGGTTACCTCCATAGGAACCGGTTTGTCTGAAATCGCCGGCTTGCCATCTGTGCCCACCGAGAGGTACTGTCCCAGTGAGTTGTAGATATACACGGAAGTCAGCGCCAATGTGTATAACAAATTCATATTAATAAAGGTTTAATAGAAAAATCAAATTAGAATGGTAAACGCCAATAGGGTTCACCATGAAATAGAAATAGGTCTAAACTTATTAATCATAAGATTTATAACCCATGTCATCGTTTTCAATCTCGGTATCGTCTTCCCATTGAGAATCGCCTGATGTCAGGTTCTTCTTGGACTTCAAAATACCTCCACCTGGATGTCCCTCTGTTATTCCAAAGTTAGGAGAGGCTTTCATCATGCCTCCGCTTGTCTCAAGCATCAACACCTCGACAAAAGGTCGGTCGTACTTTTTTTTCTTCATAAATTATTGTTTTAGTTTATTGTTTTTAGTTTATTTTTTTATTTGCATAACTTCAAACGTAAACCTGCGGTGCTTATCATTATTTTACTTCGCTTAGGCGCACGCGCCGTGCGATGCCTTTTTGTCGTAAAAGCACCACATCAGTTTAACATTTGCTATAACTCTCTTTTATTTATTTAATTATTCTGCTTGTAAAATTAGTCATTTATTCTCTTATATTTGTATAAACGACAGTTGTATTAAGTTTTTTTATATATTGTTTGAAGAAGTCGAAGAATTTAAAGAAGTTATAGAGTTTGAAGAGTTTAAAGAATTTAAAGAAGTTATAGAATTTAAAGCCAAATGTCCTATTGCAGAGTAATTATATTGCTGTCTGGTAAAACTAATAATATGGTCAAAGCCGAGCGCAGCCCGCATTAATTGAGTTTTGATACACTCACATCCAAACAAGAGTTACTTCAATATTGCTTTGTTGGTGCACTTCTTGCTCTGGCAAGCGGCAAAGCCGAGCGGAGACAAGTGCACCCCCTTAAAGCACCGTTCGCCGTCCGATCAGATTGCGTTCGGTGTCCAATCGGATTCCGTCCGCCGTCCAATCAGATTCCGTTCGCCGTCCGATCAGATTCCGTCCGCCGTCCGATCGGATTGCGTTCGGGTGACGGTGACTTTTCGTGATGTTTTACCCACAATAAAGTATTGTACGCAAGCGTACCTATTATTTTTTAATAGGCTTTACTTGTGATAAATCGCAAGATTTTTGCGATTAGTGCCGCTATGAGACACAAAGAGAGCATAATAAGTCGAATTTATTTGCTTTTTCGAAATTAATGCTGTAAATTTGCACATTAATACGTAGTGTGTGCAAGCGTTTCGTGCCTGCAAGCAGCACGCTACAAGGCGTGTGCACTCAGGTGCGCAGCGCATATATATATATAATAGGTATAACAAACAGAAAAGGGGTAATCATTCAATATGTCAATATCCAAGACACGCCAGAAACTCATTGATATCGCGCGCCAGCTCTTCGCCAAGCGCGGCGTGGCTAACACCACGATGAACGATATCGCCGTGGCGTCGGGCAAGGGTCGCCGCACGCTGTACACCTACTTCAACAGCAAGGAGGAAGTGTATTCGGCTGTGATAGAGTCGGAGCTTGAACGCCTGAGCGACAAGCTCGACGAGGTGGCAGCCATGAAGATGCGCCCGCTTGACAAGGTGATAGAGCTTATCTACACCCATCTGAGCATGATTAGAGAGACCGTGGTGCGCAACGGCAACCTGCGCGCCGAGTTCTTCCGCAACATCTGGATGGTGGAGAAGGTGCGCAAGAAGTTCGACGACTACGAGATAGACCTCTTCAGCAAGGTGTATCAGGACGGCAAGGCAGACGGCGAGTTCGACATCGACGACGTGAACCTTGTAGCCGACATCACCCACTACTGCATAAAAGGTCTCGAAGTGCCGTTCATCTACGGACGCATCGGACACGGGCTCACCGAAGAAGCCAGCAAGCCGCTCGTGGCAAAGGTGGTGTACGGAGCGCTCGGCAAGAAACTCAACAATTAGAATTTTTTATTTATTAAATAATTAAAGAAATGGGATTATTAACAGGTAAGACTGCCCTCGTCACGGGAGCAGCCCGCGGCATCGGAAAGGCTGTCGCAATGAAGTTCGCCTCTGAAGGCGCAAACATCGCATTCACCGACCTTGTGCTCAACGACGACATGGCTGCCGGACTTGAGGCTACACGTAAGGAGATTGAGGCTCTGGGCGTTACTTGTCGTGCATACGCAGGCAATGCTGCCGATTTCGAGGAGACAGACAAGGTTGTAAAGCAGATACATGCAGATTTCGGTTCTATCGACGTGCTGGTGAACAACGCCGGCATCACAAAGGACGGCTTGATGCTCCGCATGTCAGAGGCACAGTGGGACGCAGTGCTCAACGTGAACCTCAAGTCGGCATTCAACTTCATCCACGCTTGTGCACCGATCATGCTTCGTCAGCGCAGCGGTTCAATCATCAATATGTCGTCTGTTGTAGGCGTTCACGGCAACGCAGGCCAGTGCAACTACTCGGCTTCTAAGGCTGGTATGATCGGTCTGGCTAAGTCAATCGCTCAGGAGCTCGGTCCGAAGGGCGTACGCGCCAACGCCATCGCTCCGGGTTTCATCGAGACACCTATGACAGCACAGTTGCCTGAGGACGTACGCAAGGACTGGATGAAGAAGATTCCATTGCGTCGCGGCGGTCAGACAGAAGACATCGCAAACGTATGCTTGTTCCTCGCTTCTGACATGTCATCGTACGTTAGCGGCCAGGTTATCCAGGTAGACGGCGGCATGAACATGTAATTCTGTCTGCAAACAGATTTTTTACGATAATCAGGGTGTTTCAAAACTGAACTTATCGGGAGCCCCAACTTCCTTTAACTTCTATTTTGATGCACCCTTTTTGTGTTTTTCAATAACAAGCAAACAATGAAAGTAGTCTACGAAGACAACCATATTATCATAGTCAACAAGTGCAGCGGCGAGATAGTGCAGGGCGACAAGACCGGCGACAAACCGCTCTCGGACATCGTGAAGGAGTATATCAAAGAGAAGTATAACAAGCCCGGAAACGTGTTCCTCGGCGTGGTGCATCGACTTGACAGACCCGTGAGCGGACTCGTTGTCTTCGCAAAGACATCAAAGGCGCTGTCGCGACTGAACGACATGTTCCGCACGGGCGATGTGCACAAGACCTACTGGGCGATAACAAAGCGCCGCGACATTGCGCCCGAAGGCACGCTCACCGACTGGCTCACGCGCAACGAGCGCCAGAACAAGAGCTACGCCCACGCGAAGGAAGTGGCGGGCGCAAAGAAGGCTATACTGAAGTACAAGGTGCGCTCCGTGTCGGACAACTATATGCTGCTCGAAGTGACGCTGCTCACCGGCAGACACCACCAGATACGCTGTCAGCTGGCACACATGGGATGCCCGATAAAGGGCGATCTGAAGTACGGCGCGCCGCGCAGCAACCCCGACGGAAGCATCTCGCTCCACTCGCGCCGCGTAGAGTTCGTCCATCCCGTATCGAAAGAACAGATATGCGTTGAGGCAGAAGTGCCGGCAGACCGTCTGTGGCAGGAGATAGCGAGGTAATTCAGGGGGTGCACTTTATCAGGGGGTGCACTTGTCTCAAGTGCACCAACCTATTAGCTTTCTAATGTGGGCAGTTTGCTGTGTTGGTGCAGTTTATCAGGGGGTGCACTTGTCTCAAGTGCACCAACCTATTGATTTTCTAAGGGAGGGCTGTTTGCTGTGTTGGTGCAGTTGAGACAACTGCACCCCCTGACTGCACCCCCTGAAGCCCCATAAAACAATAATCAAACAATACAAAAGAATGAAGCCCAAATACAAACGATATTTAAAGATAGCGGCAGCCATACTTGCCACGCCGATAGCGCTCCTGGCGCTGTTGGCTGTGCTGCTTTACATACCGCCCGTGCAGAACTGGGCAGTAAGGCAAGCGGCAGGATACGCCTCCGAGTCAACCGGCATGAACGTGTCGGTAGAACGCGTGCGTCTCAGCTTTCCGCTCGACCTAAGCGTGCAAGGGCTTCTCGCTACGCAGCCCAACGACTCGCTGCACAACCATATCGACACCATAGCCGCTGCCGACGAACTCATCGTGGGCGTGCGACTCCTGCCGCTCTTCGCCGGCAACGTAGACGTAACCGACCTCGACTTCCGCAAGGTGAACATCAACACCGCACAACTCGTGCCCTCAGCACGTGTGAAAGGCGGCGTGGGACGACTGAAGGTGGAGCCGAGTAGGGTGGAGCTTAAGAAAGAGAAGGTGGCGCTCGGACCGGTGCTCCTCGCTGACGCCAACCTCGACATAGCGCTCAGCGACACCGTGCCCGAGGACACGACAAAAACAGAAAACAAATGGCAGATAGCTTTCAGCCGACTGGCTGTGAAGCGTTCGGCTGTAAAGATACACATGCCCGGCGACACACTCGCTATAGGCGTCGGACTGACCGATGCGTCGGCTACCGACGGCGACATCAATCTCGGTACGGGCATATACAAGGTAGGCACGTTCGACTGGTGTGACGGCTTCGTCAGCTACGACAACAACTTCGCCATGCGACAGAAAGGGCTCGACGTTAATCATATTGCGCTGAAAGGCGTTTCGCTGCGCATCGACTCGCTCTGCTTCGAGCAGGAAGCCACCAAGCTGCAGCTCGCTCTCAACCGCTGCGCCTTCCGCGAGCAGAGCGGACTGAGCGTGACCGACGCAAAGGGACACGTGCGGCTCGACACGGCGCACATAGCGCTGCCCGACTTCCGTCTCACTACGTCCGTGTCGTGGCTCAAGGCGAGTGCCGACATGGACTTCTCTACCTTCGCCGACACTAACCCAGGCGTGATGCGACTGAAGATGGACGCATCCGTAGGCAAGTCGGACATGCTGCTGGCGCTCGGAATGATGCCCCTGCAGTTTGTGCTGCGACTGCCCGAACAGCCACTCGCCCTTCATGCCGACATCAACGGCAACATGAAGAGCCTTAAGATTCGCGACATTTCGGCTAAACTCCCCACGGCATTCAACATAAAGGCGGACGGAAAGGCGGGCAACCTCACCGACATCGACCGCCTCACAGCCGACATCAACCTCGACGCACGTGCCGACAACATCAGTTTCCTACAGCCAGCATTGGGTCTGGACAAGAACACGGCGGTGCGAATACCTAACGGCATAACGCTGAAAGGCAACTGCAAGGTGAACGGACCGCAGTATGCTACGGAGTTCGTGGCTACGCAGGGTGGCGGTTCGGTGCGAGGCAGAGGCGCGTTCAACATGCGTTCTATGGCATACCGCGCCAATCTGACGGCGTACGCTCTGCCCCTGCAGAACTTCATGCCGGGCAGCGGTCTACATTCGTTCAGCGGCGAACTGACAGCTGACGGCGCAGGCTTCGACTTCCTCTCGCCACGCACCCGAATGGATGCACGTGTAAGGGTCGGCAATTTCCATTATTCGGGCTACGACCTCTCGAACGTGAGTCTGCAAGCCGAGGTGAAAAACGGTGTCGGCAGAGCGTTGCTCGACAGTCGCACACCGCTGCTCAACGGCATCATCGACCTGCGCACCGTGCTCGACAACCGACGCATTGACGCAAACCTGCTCTGCAACCTGCTTTATGCCGACTTCTACAAACTCGGTATCACCGAGGTGCCGCTCACGACGTCGATGACCGCTCATGTAGACGTGCAGTCGGACCTTGCGTCGACACACAGCGTGAAGGGCGTGATAGGCAACATCGTAGTGCGCGACTCGGCAGCGGCTTACCGACCGGAGAACGTGGTGATGGACATCTTCACACGCCGCGACTCAACACACGCCAACGTGACGTGCGGCGACTTTGCGCTGCGACTCGACGGCAGCGGTTCGGTAGAACATATCCTCAACCGTCTTTCGTCGATAGGCGTTGAGGCTAAGAAGCAGCGCAACGAGCGATATATCGACCAGTTGCGACTGCGCGAACGCCTGCCAGAACTCTCCGTTTATCTCGATGCGGGCAAGGAGAACATCATCTCGCGCACGGCACGCCACTATGGTTACGAGTTCCAGGACGCATATATAAACATGAACACGTCGCCCGTGAAGGGCATCAACGGCACGGTGCGCATCGACTCGCTCGTGGCTTCGGGCATGCAGCTCGACACGATACGCGTAGCCGTGCGGTCGGACTCGGTGAAGACCGACTTCGAAGGCCAGATACGCAACAACCGATATAACAAGCAGTACGTCTTCAACGCTCTCTTCCGCGGCGCGTTCTACAAGCAGTCGCTCTTCTTCGGCACACGCGTGTTCGACGACCGCAACCGTCTCGGCGTGGCGCTCGGACTGAAAGCCGATATGGAGCAGCACGGTGTTCGCGTGTCGCTCGGCGGCATCGACCCGGTGTTCGGCTACAAGCAGTTCAAGGTGAACAAGGGCAACTATGTGTTCTTCGCCGACAACAAGCGCATATCGGCTGACATGAAGTTGCTGGCAGACGACGGCATGGGTGTGAAGGTGTTCAGCAACGACAGCACCGAAGCACAGCAGGACATCACAATCGGCTTGACGAAGTTCGACCTTGCCAAGGTGCTCTCCGTCATTCCGTATGCTCCGAAGGTGTCGGGCGTGATGAACGGCGACTTCCACTATATCGACGACAACGGCGTAATGTCGGTGTCTTCGTTCGTGAGTGTGGACAAGATGGCGTACGAGGGCTGCAAGATAGGCGACGTGGCGAGCGAGTTCGTATACATGCCGCGCGAAGGCGGCAACGAGCATTGTGTCGACGGCACATTCTCGGTAGACGACTACGAGGTATGCACACTCAGTGGTACGTACGTGACAAGCGGATTCGGCCATCTCTCGGCAGATGTGCAGCTGCAGCGCACTCCGCTGCTGCTGCTCAACGGTTTCATGCCCGACAGACTGCTCAACTTCAAGGGCTATGCCGACGGACACGTGAAGGTGGACGGACAGCTCAACCGCTTGGACGTGGATGGCGAACTGATGTTCGACTCGGCTTACGTGGCGAGTGAGCCTTACGGTGTGGAGATGCGACTCTGCGACGACCCGGTGACGATAACAGACAGCAAGATGCAGTTCGAGAACTTCCAGCTCTTCGCACGAAACGGCAATCCGCTCACGCTCTACGGCAATGTAGACTTCGCCGATATGTCGAACATGACGATGTATATGCGTATGCGTGCAACCAACTATCTGCTTATCGACTCTAAGCAGAAGGCTCGTTCTGAGGCGTTCGGCAAGGCTTACGTCAACTTCCTTGGACTTGCCGATGGACCGCTCGACGCTTTGCGCTTCCGCGGTCGTCTCGACGTGCTCGGTTCGTCGGACATCACGTATATTCTGCGCGACTCGCCGCTCTCTACCGACAACCAGCTCGACGGACTCGTGAAGTTCGTGAACTTTAAGGACCCGGGAGCTACGCAGGTGGTGCGTCCGCCGCTAACAGGTCTTACGATGGACCTCACGGTGAACATCGACGAGGGCGCTCATGTGCTCTGCGCGCTGAATGCAGACAAGTCGAACTACGTGGATATCGTAGGAGGTGGCCAACTGCGAATGAAATATACCGAAGCCGACGGACTTGGTCTTTACGGCAGATACACGATAGGGCAGGGCGAGATGAAATACTCGCTGCCGGTTATCCCGCTAAAGACGTTCACCATCAAGGACGGAAGCTACGTGGAGTTCTTCGGCGACGCAATGAACCCGCGCCTGAACATCACAGCGACGGAGGAGAACAAGACTACCGTCACGAACGATGCGGGCGTAGGACGCAGCGTGACGTTCGAGTGCGGCGTGGAGCTGACAAAGACGCTCAACGACATGGGTCTGCAGTTCACCATCGACGCGCCTGACGACCAGGAGATACACAACGAGCTGATGACACAGTCGGTTGAGAACCGCGGCAAGCTCGCCGTCACGATGCTCACCACGGGCATGTATCTCTCAGACACCAGTGCCGGCGCATTCAACATGAACAGTGCGCTCAGTTCGTTCCTCAGTTCGCAGATTACAGCCATATCGGGCAACGCTCTGCGCACGCTCGACCTCTCGTTCGGCATGGACAACACGCAGTTGGGCTCGGGCGCCGTACACACCGACTACTCGTTCAAGTTCTCGAAGCGCTTCCTCAACAACCGACTGCGCATCGTGATAGGCGGTAAGGTGTCGAGCGGTGCCGAGATTGAGAATCAGAACGACACGTTCTTCGATAATATCGCGATGGAGTATCGCCTCTCGCCCAACTCGAACAAGTATCTGAAGTTCTTCTACGACCGTGCTACGTACGATTGGCTCGAAGGCTATGTCGGACAGTTCGGCGGCGGTTTCGTATGGCGCCGCAAGCTGCAGAGTCTGAAAGACATCTTCCGCTTCAAGCGCAAGACAGATGACATATACACGATGCCGATGAACGGTGCGCTGGTTCAGAAGAAGAATTACACGATTGTGAATAACAACGATTCGACGGCAGCGCAGAAGAAGGACTCGACGGCGGTTAAGAAAACGAAAACGGCGCTTTCGGGCGATAAAAAGTAAAGGTTTATGAAGAATACGCTATATATAATAATATGTGTAATGGTGCTTGTCGGCTGTTCGTCGACAAGTTCTGTGCCCGAGGACGACAAGCTGTTCACGGGTTTGCGCAAGACCGGGTACGAGAACTACGAGCCTTGCGACCATTTCTACTCTACGCAGGAGGAAGTGGAGGCGGCGCTCGCCACAACGCCCAACGGTGCCCTCTTCGGCAGTCCGTACTACCGCATGCCGTCGTACCGTCTGTGGATATACAACGCCTTCGAGCATTCGCGCGGCGGTATAGGCAAGTGGATGCGCACAACGTTCGGCAAGGCGCCGGTGCTGCTCAGCTCGGTCAATCCGCAGCTGCATGCGCAGGTGGTGCGCGAGTTGCTGCGTGCGCGCGGCTACTTCGGCGGCTATGTCAACTACGATGTGCTTACATCCGACAGTTCGCGCACGGCGAAGGTGAAGTACAGCGTCAACTTCGGCGACTTGTACACCGTAGACACGCTGACATACCACAACTTCCCCGAAGAAGCCAACGAACTTATCGAGAAGAAGGCGTCGGAGTCGCTCGTGAAAGCCGGCGATCCGTTCGACGTCTCGGTGCTTGAGGCAGAGCGAACACGCATCTCGACGCTCCTGCGCAACAACGGCTTCTTCTACTATCAGCCCAGCTACGCCACATATCTCGCCGACACCATCGCCGAGCCGGGCGAGGTGCAGGTGCGTCTGCACTACGCCGACAGTCTGCCTGCCGCGGTAGGTCGCAAGTGGTATGTAGGTCGCATCAATCTCGAGATGCGCAAGCAGTCGGTGCTGGAGCAACTGAAGGATACCATACGCCGCCGCAACTACACCATCGTCTACAACGGCAAGCGCGAGCCGATGCGCCGCAGCGTAATCACTCGCGACATGAAGATAAAGCCACGCAAGCTATACAGCTATCAGGACTATCAGCAGACCATCAACACGCTCACTGCGAAGGGACTCTTCTCGCGTGTCGACCTTGCGTTCGCTCCGCGCGACACCTCGGCAACGTGCGACACGCTCGACCTCACGCTCAACTGCGTGTTCGACAAGCCATACGACGTTTATCTTGAGGGCAACCTGGTAGGAAAGACGACGGGGCGTGTGGGTCCGGGACTCAATCTGGGCTTAGTGAAGCGCAATGCCTTCCGAGGCGGCGAGAAGCTCACCGTGAATCTGAAAGGCTCGTACGAATGGCAGACGGGACATCAGGCAGACGGCAGCAGCTCGAAGTTCAACTCGTACGAATATGGTGCAGACGTGTCGGTAGAGATGCCGCGCCTACTGTTTGTGAACAATATCTTGCGCCGCTTGCGCCATATACGTCGCAGAAAAGGCAAGCCGATACGCCAGCGCTATGCTACGCCGACCACGCTCATCAAGGGATCGTTCGACGTGCTCAATCGCTCGGGCTTCTTCCAGCGCCACATCGTGTCGGGCGAACTGACATACAAGACGCAGCCGAGAGCCATCGTGCAGCACCAGTTCTCGCCGCTCATACTACAGTACGAGTACATGAAGCACATGACGCCCGCCTTCACCGAACTCGTCAACAAGAGTCCGTACCTGCTTGTGGCGATGAGCGACCAGTTTGTGCCTAAGATGCGCTACACGTTTACATACCAGTCGCCGGCGCGCCTTCACAATCCTATCTTCTGGCAGGTGTCGGTGAGCGAGGCTGCCAATCTGCTTTCGCTCGGATACATGGCGTTCGGCGAGAAGTGGACTGACAAGGAGAAGACGATGTTCAAGAATCCGTACGCTCAGTTCCTGAAAGTGGAGACCGACTACAGTAAGACGTGGCAGGTGACGGAGCACAGCACGCTCGTCGGACACGTGAACATGGGTGTTGTATGGGCGTATGGCAATGCGATAAGCGCACCGTACAGCGAGCAGTTCTATGTAGGTGGTGCCAACAGCATACGTGCGTTCAACGTGCGCAGTATCGGTCCGGGTCGCTATCATGCCCAGACTTCTTACCTCTCGTATCTCGACCAGACCGGCGACTTGAAGTTGCAGATGAACCTCGAGTATCGTCCGCGTATGTTCGGCAACCTCTACGGCGCATTGTTCCTCGACGCAGGCAACGTGTGGACGCTGCGCAGCGACAGCGACCGTCCAGGTGCGGTGTTCAAACCGAAGAACATGTTTAAGGAGATGGCGGTCGGCACGGGCATCGGCATACGCTACGACCTCGACTTCTTCGTGCTTCGCCTCGATTGGGGTGTAGGTCTGCACCTGCCGTACAAGAACGGCTTCTACAACTTCGACAAATTTAAGGATAGCCAGAGCATACACTTCGCAATCGGTTATCCGTTCTAAAATCAATAAAGCAAAAAAGTAGCGGAGGTCTCCGGCCTCCGCAGCAAGCAACAAGACTATATTCAGTCAAGTTAACTGCTGCGGAGGCCGGAGACCTCCGCTACTATTTTTATTCCGCCGAGAAATCGGCTACCATTTTTCTGTACATGCTATACGCTCTTGAGCGCGAGATATATCCCGTGAGATGTCCTGAGACATTCACCACGGGCATATAACGGGTGCCCTTAAGATCGAACTTGCGCATCACTTCCTCCATAGAATCGCTCTCGCCAACCTGCGCTGCAATGGGCAGCATCAGTTGCTGAACGGTGAGCTTGTTATAGAGTTCGGCGCGGAACATGATGTGTCGAATCTTCGTGATGTCTATCTCGCCAAGCAGCGAACCGGCGTTGTCGAGCACCGGTATGAACGACGTGTGACTCTTCGAGATGGCGTTCACCAGCTTGCCCAACGGCATGTCGGGCGTAACGGCGGTGAAGTCGCGCTCTATCACGCTGTCTATCTTCATCAGCGTCAGCACCGAGCGGTCGGTGTGGTGAGTAAGGAGCTTGCCCTCGCGAGCAAGACGCATGGCGTAGATGCTGTGCGGCTCGAAGATGCTGATAGTCATCACCGAGGCAATGCACACAATCATCAGCGGCATGAACATATCGTAGCCGTTCGTAATCTCGGCGATGAGGAAGATGCCCGTAAGCGGCGCGTGCATAACGCCTGCCATAACGCCAGCCATTCCGAGCAACGTATAGTTCTTTTCAGGAATATAGATGCCCACCTGATACATGTTCCAGAGTCGTGAGAAGAGGAATCCGGTAAAGGCACCCACGAAGAGTGACGGCGCAAACGTACCACCGCAACCGCCACCGCCGTTTGTGGCAGCTGTGGCGAATGTCTTGGTCAGAATGACGAGCGCAATGAACACGATGAGCCATCTGCCGTCGCCCGAGAACATAGAGTTCTTCAGCACTTCGTTCCAGTCTGCCTCGCTCGTGCCGTTGAGCAGCACGTTGATGGCAGAATAGCCTTCGCCGTAGAGCACGGGGAACACGAAAATGAGCGAACTGAGCATCACTCCGCCCAACGCGAGCTTAGCCCAGCGATGCTGCTTCAGCTTGCCGAACATGCCCTCGCATACCGACATCGAACGTATGAAGTAGAGACTCACAAGTCCGCAGGCGATGCCGAGGATGATGCACGCCGGCACACGCTCTACGCTCCACATGCTGTCGAGGTGGAAGCTGAACAGCGACGAGCTGCCCATGAAGATATACGTGAAGCATGTAGCCGTGACCGCTGCCGTGAGGATAGGCAGCAACGACGCCATGCTCAAGTCGACCATCAGCACTTCGAGCGTGAACACCAGTCCGGCTATGGGCGCCTTGAAGATGCCGGCGATGGCGGCGGCAGCACCGCAGCCAACAAGCAGAATCAGCTTCTTCTTGTCCATGCCGAACAGTCGTCCGAGGTTGGAACCGATAGCCGAACCCGTGAGCACGATAGGCGCCTCGGCACCTACCGATCCGCCGAAGCCGATGGTGATAGCCGACGCCACAACCGATGTCCAGCAGTTGTGCCCTTTCAGTCGCGACTGCTTCGAGGATATAGCGTAGAGGATGCGCGTGATACCGTGCGAGATGTTGTCCTTCACCACGTAGCGCACGAAGAGCGACGTTAAGAAGATGCCCACAACCGGGAACATCAGGTAGAGCCAGTTGAACGTGTCGGCATGAAACCTTGACGTCAGCATGTGCTGTATGATGTGAATTATCGAGTGGAGCACGTAGGCAGCCACCGACGCGAAGAATCCGATGCAGAGGGCGAGGATGATAGTCGCCTGACGGTCGGAAAAATGCTTCGTGCGCCAAGCGTACAGCCTTTCTTCCAGCGTTGCGTCTTTCTTGTCAATCGCAGTCTGTTCCATTTACTTGCGTATGATGGTTACCTGTCCGTCCTTAGTGAGCTTGATAATGCTGCTCGGAGTGTGCGGCTTGTGTTCCTGGCGACGAGTCCAGCACACATAGTCGACAGCCTCCAGTATCTCCGGCGCAATGTCGCGATAGTTCTGTGCTGTCGGTTCGCCGCTGATATTGGCGCTTGTGCTCACGATAGCCTTCTGGAAACGGTAGCAAAGCTCCTTTGAGAACGGCTCGTTGGTGACGCGCAGAGCGATGCTGCCGTCTTGGGCGATGAGGTTCGGGGCGAGGTTCACGGCGCCGTCGAGCACTACCGTTGTCGGCTTCTCGGCAAGTTCCATAAGGTCCCAAGCCACTGGCGGCACGTCGCGCACGTAGCGCTGCACGCGGTCTACCGAGTCGGTGAGGCAGATAAGCGCCTTCGAGTCGTCGCGCTGCTTTATCTTGTACACCTTTGCCACTGCCTCAGCGTTCGTTGCGTCGCAGCCTATTCCCCACACCGTGTCGGTAGGGTAGAGTATCACGCCACCCTTACGCATCACGTTCACGGCATTCTGAATGTCTTCTTTCTGTGTCATTGTTATTTCCTATTTTGTTTTTTACCTTTTACTCTTTTACTTTTTTACCTTTTTACTTTTACAAAGTTAATGCTTTTTCTTGTTATGCCGTAAGTTTAAAGACAATTTTCTTGCTCTTTATTACAAGCATGGATGATATTCGCCGAAAAAAACGTAACTTTGTAAAAGTAAAAAGGTAAAAGAGTAAAAAAGTAAAAAGATATATGGAAAAGAAAGACCTCCGCATAGTGTTCATGGGAACACCCGAGTTTGCCGTTGGATCGCTCCAGCGACTTGTTGAGAACGGATATAACGTAGTGGCTGTCGTTACGCAGCCCGATAAACCCGTAGGTCGCCACGGATCGGTGCTGCGCCCTTCGCCCGTCAAGGAGTACGCTCTGGCGCACAATCTGCCCGTGCTGCAGCCCGTGAAGATGAAAGACGAGCAGTTTCTTGAGGAGCTGCGCAGCTACAACGCCGACCTACAGGTGGTTGTTGCGTTCCGCATGCTGCCCGAGGTGGTGTGGGCTATGCCGCGCTTCGGCACGTTCAACGTTCACGCCGCCCTGCTGCCCGACTATCGTGGCGCAGCGCCAATCAACTGGGCTGTAATCAACGGCGAGACCCGCACCGGCGTCACCACATTCTTCCTCGACCACGACATTGACACAGGTCGTATCATCGCGCAGCGCGAGTTCCCCATCCCCGACGACGCCGATGTGGAGTATGTATACGACGGACTTATGCAGCTTGGCGCAGTGCTCTGCACCGACACCGTCGACCTCGTACTCTCTACTGACGGCGACGTGCCTTCGCAGCCGCAGCAGGAAAGCGAGGCTCACCACGCCGCTCCAAAGATATTCAAGGAGACCTGCGCCATCGACTTCTCGCTCTCAGCAAAGCGCATCTACGACTTTGTGCGCGGTCTGTCGCCAGTGCCCGGCGCATGGTGTATGCTCACTCCGCGCGACGCTAACGCTCCTGCCCAAGTGCTTAAGATCTATAAGACAGCAAAGACTGGTGAGTCATCAATAGGGGGTGCACTTGTCTCAAGTGCACCAGACTATAAGGCAGCAAAGACCGGCGACCAACCCGGTGTAGAAGTAGGAACGCTCAAGGCAGAGAACCGCCGTCTTCTCGTTGCCACCGTCGACGAGTGGCTTGAGCTTGTAGAGCTGCAGCCTGCCGGCAAGAAGCGCATGGCAGCCCGCGACTACCTCAACGGATTCCAGCATCCTGAGGACTTCCTGCTGAAGTAATTGCTTATCTTAGGGAAAAGACCATTACCCAACATGGCATAGTCTGTTGATGTCTTCGTCGAACGTGTCGCGGTTCACAGCCCGTGCGCGCATCGCCGACTTGTAGTTGTATATTGTCTGTGTCGAGTAGAACAGAAGTGTGGCTATCTCCTGACTTTCCGTCACACCCAAACGCATTAGCGCGTAGATGCGCGCTTCTGTAGTCAGGGTGTTAGGAGATGGCTGCGCAATCCTTCCTTCTGGAAGCAACAGACTGTTCAGTTCGTCAACAAAACCAGGATACAGCTCCGTGAAGGCGCGGTCGAAACGAGTGTAGAACGTCGTCGCCTCTTCCTCCGCGAGCTTATAGCTGTTTATAGTCTTAAGAAGGTCAGCCGTTTGGTTGGCCTTTATTTTTCTGCTCACCAGTTTGCGGTACTCCATCAGCTTGCGGATGTACACCGCACTAATGTCCATGAACAAACGCATGTAGGTCTCGCGGCGATGGTTGGTCGCTATGAGTCGTTCGTTCAGCTCCTTCAGCTGCCGGTTCTGTGTCTTTACCTCTCGGCGGCTACCTGCCAGCCATTTGTTCTGCTTGTAGCCGAAGATAGCCATTGCCAGCAACATCAGCGACAGAAAACTAACCACCGCAAGCACGCCTCTCACGATACGCTCCTTATGCGCCAACGCCTCCTGATTGGCTGTGGCAATGATAGGCAATATGCTCGAAATCTCGAGCATACGCAGGCGATTGTTGTAGAATCGGGCGTCCTCCATAGAGCAATAGATGTAACGTGCCGCACGGTCGGCATACTTCTGGTCCTTCTCATACAGATATGTAGAGAACTCCTGCAGCGCAAGATTCTCCTTCAAAGGGCATGTTATGTCCGAGATAGCCGCTTCAATAATGTACTTTTCATATCGCTGCATGTCGCCCAACTCGCGATAATAGCGTGCTATGCAGTAGGCTGCCGAGGCATGCACACGGCTGTCTACCCGGCTGTTCAGCAGAGCCTTTGTGTAGAATTGCAGCACAGCCTTGCTCATGGGATTGATGAGGAAAGCCAGTTCGCCGCTAAGGTAGGCATGCAGAGCCACATCCTTGCTGCTTGTGACTTCCATCGTGAGCTTCAGATTCTCGAACTTCTTCTTATGGTAATAGTCCATGAACTCCGACTTCTTGCTGAACGCCTCCCAATAGTTGTACAGCCACGTGCGCGTATAGTAATAGTATTGTTTTAGCTGCTTAGGCACACCTCTCTTCTTTATATCATCAAGCAACTCCTCCGACTGACTGTAGAAGCCACCCGTAGACAACACCGCTGCACGATTTATCTTGTTGAGCGTTGTGTAATAGGCGTTGTTCTCGCTCTCTGATAGAGCGAGGCCGCGGTTCACGTATACCATTGCCGAATCGTAATGGTATGTATAGTATTCGCGATAGATACTGTTCAGAAGTGCAAGTCGCTGCGGAATGTCTTCCGCCGTTCGCAACTTCAGCTTCAGTTGGTTAATCTTCTTTTCTTTCTGCCTGGAGTATGCGTCGCGCTTGTCAACATAGCTGTCGAGAAGGTCAAGCAGGTCTTGCTCGCCAGAGATACCGGCTGTAGCCAACTTGGTTTGGGCTGTAGTCTGTAGCGGCAAAAAGATGAACAATAGGTATAAAAAGATGCGCATAATAGTGGGTTTTTAGCTTTAATGCTGCAAATTTAGCTAATGTTATTAAGATAAAACCATTTACTTTGATAAAAAAGACTAAAGTCTTAAATATTCTGATATATAATAAGTTATAAGCTTCTATACCTTAATTTATGTCTACTTTCATTTTACGCACACATACAATCAGCCGCTATAGTTTGTAACTTTGCAACCGAAAACATAAGCACAACGGATATGAACCTAAAACTTAAAACATTCTCATTCGCCCTCTTGGCTTCTGCCTCTACGGGCATGTATGCACAGACGCATACAGAAAACAATTCAACAAACGATTCGGAACCGCAGAAGAAGGAAGAGCGCAACGTGATGCTCAACGCTTCTGACGCCAACAAACCGCGTGAGATTCAGATCGGATTGCCGAGCGAAGACGTAACGGTATACGAGAACGGACTGCCTGCCGTTTACTCGTCGTCCGTGCACAAGCTCTCTGCCCACTGGCGCAGCGACGCTTCGCTGAAAGGCACCGACCTTATGACTCCGTCGGAGAGTGCCATCAAGACCGGCAACATCGCTTATGCTGTCTCGGCGTTCAGCGAGTTGGGCGAGAAGAAGTTCAGTGGCAAGCTTAATTATAAGGCTAACCACTTCGGTATGCAGAACTTCGACCTTAACCTCTCTGGCGGCATCGGCGACAACTGGCTCTACACAGCCGGCATGTATCAGAACTTCGACCCGGGAAGCTTCAAGCTGCGCTTCACCGACTACGCCGACCGCACGCAGATCTACCATTTGGGTCTTACACGCATACTGAACGGCGGCAAAGGTCACATTTCTTTATTATATAAGTATTCGAACAGCAAGAACCCCGGCAACTTCGCCAATGCCGCTCCGTTCATCTACGCCGGCGACGGTAGCATAAAGAAGCTTGCAGGTTTCGACCCGGGTATGGATTCATACGTGCAGCGTAATGGTTCGTTCAGCTATCTGAACACCAAGACCGGCAAGATGGAGACATGGAACATGACCGATGGCAACGACAACCGTGCCAATGAGGTGGCTTTGGTGAGCAAGTACCAGTTTGACAACGGTTGGCTGTGGAAGTTGAACGCCAAGTATATGAACGCTCCGCGTGCCAACTTTGTAGACTACGGCGGCAGCACCATCTCTGAGGTTGCTGAGTCTGATGGCTATCAGCTTTCAGACGGTTCGGCATACAGCGGACTCATCGAAGGCCGCCGCACTTGGTTGCACGTCGGCAAGGTGAGCAACGCCCTCCTTACAACCGAGATGAGCAAGCAGCTGAACAACCACAAACTGATGATTGGTTTGAACGAGTGGTACTACCATCTCAACTACTATTCGTCTTCGTTCCAGTGGGCAGGCACCGTTGAGGCTTATCCTCGTACGCTGAGTCAGATGTACGTCAATCCACTCGACCCTACGCAGACAGCACACCGCTCAGAGACCTTCGGTTACAACGAGCTGAGTCCTGAATACACAAAGGGTTCGGAGAACAAACTCGCTCTCTATTTCACCGACGAATGGCGCATCACTCCCAAGTTCAAGCTGTTCTATGGTGGTCGTCTCGAATACTATCGTATGTCGGCAGACCAGATTTCTGCGTCACGTTTCCGTGGCTTCCATCTTGGCAACTTCAATACATATTCTACAGCCGCAGACGGATCAATCGTAGCCACAGAGCATAGCATTGCTCCTGCCAACGTTACGAAGAACAAGCTCAACTATGCTGCCACTTTGCAGATGACTTACAACGTAACAAACCAGTTCGGTCTTACTGCCGACGCCACTATCGCCACACGCTTCCCGCGCATCAGCGAGTATGCCGGCACCGGTCCTACAGAGGAGCAGTACAAGCGCGTGACCATTCCGTTGGTTCGCGGCGGTATCTTCTACAAGAACTCTTGGCTCGACCTCTCGTCGATGGTGACATACATCTCTAAGTCGAACAATATCGACCAGCAGAACCTCACCAAGCCTGGCACTTCTGAAGGCAAGACCGTGTTGCTCATCTACAACATCCAGACATTGGGCTGGACAACATCTGCCGAAATCAACCCGTTCAAGAACTTCCACATGCACGCTCTCTTCACCTATCAGAAGCCGGTGTACAAGAACTACAACGCGAGCGTTACGTTCAGCGACGGTCAGACTATGAGCGTTAATGCCAACAACAAGATTGTGAAGGAGATTCCGCAGGTGCTCATTGAGCTTGACCCGAGATACGACATCACGAAGAACCTCAGTGCTTGGCTCAGCTTCCGCTACTTCGGCAAGACATACGCCAACCTTCAGGAGGCACTCTACTTCAACGGCCACTGGGAGACATTCGGTGGTGTCAACTGGAATGTGAACAAGAATCTTAGTCTCGGTGTCAGCGTCATTAACATCTTCAACGAGAAGGGCGCGAAGGGCACAATCAGCGGTTCGGAGCTTATCACAAAGGATGAGGCTGGCAAGTATGCCGGCAAGTACATGAGCGGTAACTATCTCCGCCCGTTCACAGTAGAGTTCAACGCAAGCATTAAATTCTAATAAAAACCATACGAAAATGAAGAAAACTATTATGCTAATCGCAGCAATGTGCATGACTTCTGCCATCACATTCGCTCAAGAAATCATCCGTGTGTCTACTGAAAAGACCGACCTCGTGATGAAAGTGTCGCCAAAGGGCCGTCTTTATCAGGTCTATCTCGGCGATAAGTTGCAGAATCCTGCCGACTACGAGAACCTTAAATGGGATGTATATGCAGCTTCCGACGGCGCAGTGTGCCAGCGCGGCCATGAGGTGTATGCCACTTCCGGCGCAGAAGACTACTTCGAACCTGCTGTAGCCGTCACACATGCCGACGGCAATATGTCTACATATTTATATTATAAGTCGTCGGAGCAGAAGGCTGTGAAGGGCGGCACTGAGACCGTCATCACACTTCAGGACAAGGTGTATCCGCTGACAGTGAAGCTCCACTATGTGGCTTATCCGAAGGAGAATGTCATAAAGGCATGGAGCGAGATCTCTCACAAGGAGAAGTCTGCCATCACACTCTGGCGCTACAGCTCTACGATGCTCTACTTCAAATCTTCAAAGTATTATCTCACTAACTATCACAGCGACTGGGCTAAGGAAGGTCAGCCAGAGACAACCCAGTTGAGCACGGGCAAAAAGATTATCGACACAAAGCTCGGCACACGCGCCGCTATGCAGGCTGAGCCTTTCTTCGAGTTGGGCTTCGACGAGCCTGCCAAGGAGAACGAGGGCAAGGTGATGCTCGGCACGATAGGCTGGCCCGGCAACTTCCGTTTCACCTTTGAGGTGGACAACGTCGGCGCGCTTCGCGTCATTCCTGCCATCAATCCTTACGCTTCCGACTATAAGCTGAAGGCAGGCGAGGTGTTCACCACTCCTGAGTTCATCTTCGCGATGAGCGACAATGGTATGGGCGAGGCTTCGCGCAACCTGCACAACTGGGCTCGTCAGTATCAGGTGAACATGGGTATGGGCGACCGCCTCACTCTCCTGAACAACTGGGAGAATACAGGCTTCGACTTCAACCAGCAGAGTCTTGCCGAACTGATGAAGGATGCCAAGGACCTTGGCGTAGATATGTTCCTGCTCGACGACGGATGGTTCGCCAATAAGTATCCGCGCAAGGACGACCACGCCGGACTGGGCGACTGGGAGGCTACAAAGAGCAAGTTGCCGGAGGGCATACCGGGTCTCGTTAGAGATGCAAAGAAGGCTGGTGTGAAGTTCGGTATATGGATTGAGCCGGAGATGGTGAACCCGAAGAGCGAACTGTTTGAGAAGCATCCCGACTGGGTCATCTTGCAACCGCAGCGCGACACATATTATTATCGCAACCAGCTCGTGCTCGACATCTCCAACCCTAAGGTGCAGGACTATGTGTTCGGCATCGTCGACCGCATCATGACTGAGAACCCCGACGTGGCATACTTCAAGTGGGACTGCAACAGCGTTATAACCAATATCTACTCGCCGTATCACAAGCAGAACCAGGGCAACTTCTACATCGACCACGTTCGTGGCATCTACAATGTGCTCACACGCATTCATAACAAGTATCCTAATCTGCCGATGATGCTCTGCTCTGGCGGTGGCGGACGTATGGACTACGAGATGCTCAAGTACTTCACCGAGTTCTGGTGTTCTGACGACACTGACCCGTACGAGCGCATCTACATCCAGTGGAGCCTCTCGAAGTTCTTCCCCGCAAAGACAATGGGATCGCACGTCACCAACTGGAACAAGAACACATCCGTGAAGTTCCGCACCGACGTATGCAGCTCATGCAAGTTGGGCTTCGACATCGACCTCAAGTCGCTCTCTGCCGACGACTACAAGTTCGTGCAGCAGGCCGTTAAGAACTACGATAGCATGAAGCCGATGATTCTCGAAGGCGACCAGTATCGTCTTGTTTCACCGTACGAAGGCAGCCACTGCGCTATCAACTACGTTAGCAAGGACAAGCAGCGTGCAGTGCTCTTCGCCTACGACTTGCATCCGCGCTATAAGGAGCCGCAGCAGAACGTGAAGCTGCAGGGTCTTGATGCAGCAAAGATGTACACAGTGAAGGAGACAAACCTCATGCCTGGCAAGCAGTCAGACTTGGAGTGCAACGGCAAGCAGTACAGTGGCGACTATCTGATGAAGGTCGGTCTGAACGTCTTCACAGCGCAGGATGGCACAAGCCATGTATTAGTGCTGGAGTAATAAGATAATGTAGTAGTAATAATATGTTGTAACAAAAGTTTAAACGAAAAAGACCATGTCGGTATTCCGGCATGGTCTTTTTCGTTTTTATAAGTCTGTATGCTTTCTAATAGATACAGATAATTTTCAATGTTCTTAGAGCATAGTAGGCAACTTAAAAGATGCCCCACTTCTTCTTGCGCTTCGGGGCCTCCGTCTGTTCAAAGCTGCTGTTGCGCTGTTCCAATACTTCCTCCCACGTGCTGCGGTCTCTCACCATCTGGTAGATAGTACCCCAGTCGGGCAGACCGCCAATGTTGCGGTCATCGATGAAGAGGTCTGCCTTCAGCTTACGCGAGAAAGAGTCGTGCTCGCGGCTTTCCTCCGGGTAGTCACGATTCACGGCGTAGAACTCCACGCCGCGTTCCCTGCACCACTCAACAGCCTCATCGAGCAGCCGTCCCTCGCGCACGCTCCACAATATCAGCTTGTGGCGGTCGCGTATCAGCATACGCAATGTCTCCGTAGCGAAGGGCAGCTCCCTGCCGATGGCAGGGTATTTGTGCTCAACGATAGTTCCGTCGAAATCAACTGCTATAACCATTGTTACTTACGTTTGATTGAATCGTCCTCCTTGTTGCCGTAGTTGCTGTCAGCATAGTTGCCGTAAGCGCCGTACGAAGTGTAGTTCAGACCGTTGTTGCCACCATAGTTGCCACCGTACTTGCTGCCGTAGCTGCCGCTCTTGCCGTAGCGTCCGTACTTGCCGTACTTGCCGTAACCATAGTAGTAGCCGTACTTCTTCTTCGACATATCGATGCCATTGATAACGATGCTTACCTGCGGCAACTTCTTCTGAGCGCTGAGCGAGTTGATGAACTCGAAGCTTGACTTCGGAGTATAGTCTGCACGACACATATAAACGGTGAGGTCAGCCACACGAGCAATCATCAGCGTATCTGTAACAAGACCTACAGGAGCGGTGTCCACGATGATGTAGTCGTACTCCTTGCGCAGAGCGGCGAAGATGTTGTCGAGCGACTCGCGCGACACAAGCTCTGCAGGGTTTGGCGGGATAGGACCAGCTGGCATGATGTCCAGGTTGCGGTTCACGCCAGAGTTCAGAATGTTGGCGCAGATATCCTCACGAGTCGGGTTGTCGTGTACGAGCAGGTTGGTGATACCGATGTTCTTGTCCTTCAGTTCGAAGAGGTTGGTAAGACGCGGCTTGCGGATGTCAAGACCCATTACCAACACCTTCTTGCCCAGCAGCGCGAAGCTCACAGCCAGGTTAGCCGCTGTGAAGGTCTTACCCTCACCAGATGTGGTAGAGGTGAACATGATGACCTTCTGGTCCTCCTTCAGCATGAACTGGATGTTAGAACGTATAGAACGGAATACCTCCTCCATGACGTTGTTCTTGTTCTCGTGTACCACGATGTCAGCCTTCGTCTTCGCTGTCTCGCTTGCGATAGCCACGTCGCCGATGATAGGCAGAGTGGTGAGGCGAGCCACATCCTCGTGTCCTTCAATCTTGTAGCGGAAGAAGTTGATGAGGAACAGCACGATGGCCGGTATAGCCAAGCCGATAACCAGCGCGATGAGCAGGATGATCGATTTCTTCGGGCTGATCTGTCCAAACGATACGGGGTCGTCGATGAGCTTACCCTTGTCGGCTGTAGCGGCGAGCGAGATAGAGTTCTCCTCACGCTTCTGCAAGAGCATCAGGTAAAGACCCGACTTCACCTCCTGCTGTCTGCCGATCTGGTTGAGCACACGCTCCTGCTCAGGCGAAGAGTAGATCATGCTCGAGTAGCGGTTGTACTCCTGCAGTATAGAGTTGCGCTGAATCTGTGCGTTGCGCTGCACCTGAGTCATCGCGCGGCGGATACTTGACGAGAGGTCGTCGAGCTGTGCCGTGAGCGGAGTGATGGTAGGGCTGTTCTCGTTGGCGCTTCGCAGCAAGCGGTTGCGCTCCATAACGATCTTGTTGTAGTCGTTGATGAGCGTAGAAGCGGCAGCGTCGTTCAGACCCACGTTCGACGGCAGCGTCTGATACTTGTTGCCCGGCTCGTTCATGTACTGCTGCAAGCTGCGGAGCAACTCTATCTGCATGTCCATGTCAGCCAGCTTCTGTGTGAACTGGTCGGTGTTGGTGAAACCAAGCGCACCAGTAGCCTCCGGATTCACAATCTTGTACTGGCGCTTTGTTGCCTCCAGACTGCCCTCGGTAGCACCCAGCTCGGTGTTGATCTTCTCAAGACGCGAGTTGATGAACTGCTCTGTGCGCATCGCTATCTCGTTCTTGTCCTCGTTAGCCTGCATGTTGTAGCTGAACACGAGCTGCTTCAGATAGTCGTTGGCACGCTGCGGCATCTCGTCGGTCAGTGTCAAGCTGGCGATAGAAGTGTTCTTCGAAAGCTGGTCGACGGTGAGCGCACCGCTATACTTGCCTGCAATCATCTTCGGCGGATAGATTGTCACGAGCTCATTACGATCGTCGGGCATCGGCGAGAGCGTGTTGGCAGTGAACGTGATGATACCAACGCTTGTGATGATGCGAGCCGGCAGAACGTCGAATGTGCGGTTGATGGCGTAGGTCTTCGACGGTTTGTCTGGGTCTTCAGGCACGTAGGTATATGTGCCCGTCACATGCAGCTTGCCGTTCTCGTCCTTATCGATAACGAGGCTGATAGGCATCTTCAGCGTCTCGATGTGGGCCGCGTCGAGGTCTACGTTCACCGGCTGGTTCTTGTAGAGCAGGTGGTCCTTGATGTGTCCTTCGAGAGTGTAGACCGTGTAGAGCTTCAGCTGCTTCACAGCCTCTGTAGCGAGCGCTGTCGACTTCAGAATCTCCATCTCGTTGTCGATACCCTCACTGTTTGTCATTATACCCAATGTAGACGAGTTGGCGATGTTGTTTCTGCCGCCTCTGCGTCCGCCGTTGTTGTCGTCGTCTTTGATGAGCAACTTGGCGTACGACTGGTACATAGGTGTCGTGTAGCGCAGCTTGATTGCAGCTACGCTCAGACAGATGATTAATGAAAGTACGAACCACTGCCAGTTGAGGATCAGTGTCGTGTAGATGATCTTAAAGTCGAAGGAAGAACCCTCCTCGAGCTCTTGCTGTACGTTGTATAAACCTTGTTGGTTGTTGTTTCCTTCCATTTTTTTTGTTTGCGTTGTATGTTTAAAGCGTTTTATTATCCTTTATCTTCTTTTCGGCTATGTTTTTCCTTGTGTCTTTTTGCGGTGCCTTCGCTTTGGTCGTCTATTGTTTGTCCTCGGCGAGGCGCATCAGATACTTGCCGTATTCGTTCTTTATCATCGGCTGTGCCACCTCTGTGAGCTTCTCCTTAGTTATCCATCCCTTCTTGTATGCAATCTCCTCCAGACAAGCCACCTTCTGTCCCTGACGCTTCTCGATAACTTCGATGAATGTGCTTGCCTCAGAGAGCGAGTCGTGTGTGCCGGTGTCGAGCCATGCGAAACCGCGCTGCAGGGTCTGCACCTTCAGTTCGCCGCGCTTCAGATACTCCTGGTTCACGGTTGTTATCTCCAGTTCGCCTCGTGCGCTCGGCTTGATGTTCTTCGCAATCTCCACCACGCTGTTCGGGTAGAAGTAGAGGCCCACCACCGCATAGTTGCTCTTCGGGTGCTCGGGCTTCTCCTCGATGCTGAGGCAGTTGCCCTCGGCGTCGAACTCAGCCACGCCGTAGCGCTCGGGGTCGTTCACGTAGTAGCCGAAGACGGTCGACTTGCCGTCGCGCTCCACGTTCTGCACGCTCTCGCGCAGCAGCTGTGTGAAGCCGGCTCCGTAGAATATGTTGTCGCCCAATACGAGGCAAGCGCTGTCGTCGCCGATAAACTCTTCGCCGATGATGAACGCCTGAGCCAGACCGCCTGGATAAGGCTGCTCAGCGTATTCGAAGCGTACGCCGTAGTCGCTGCCGTCGCCCAGAAGACGCTTGAAAGCCGGCAGGTCGGTAGGGGTGGATATGATGAGGATATCCTTTATGTCAGCGAGCATGAGCACTGATATAGGATAGTATATCATTGGCTTATCGAAAATTGGTATGAGTTGCTTGCTAATACCTTTGGTGATGGGGTAGAGGCGTGTGCCCGAGCCACCTGCTAAAACGATACCTTTCATGATTCTTTGGTGTTTTTATTGTTAAACAATATTCTTATAATTATATAAAGTGCACAAAGTTAATAATAATAACTTAGAAAATACACTTTTGAACGCTTAATTTTGAAACGTTAATCGGTAAAATAAGAAAAACGTTGCAACACTTGGCAGTTATCCATTTTATTTGTAATTTTGCATAATATAGTTTAAGTTGGCATAATAAATGTAAAACCCGTTTGCGTGCCAATTTGATATCATAAACAAATAAAACATATATGGGATTTTTTTCAAAACTATTCGGAAAGAAAACAGATAACGATAAGACAGGTGGTATGGAAGACTACATGCAGCTTGTGCGTGTGTATTTCCAGGCTTCGATAGCCGCAAATGTAGGCATTGCCAACCTCGGCATGCTGCCCGATTTGCGCGTGTTCAAGACCACACTCCACGTTCCGACAGTGAATAACAAGCTCGGTGTGGGCGAGAAGAACGCTTGTCGCAAGATGCTGCGCGAGATATACGGCGTAGACGACAACTTCTTCAAGGAGGTGGATGCCAGCATCCGCAAGAACTGTCGCAAGTTGCAGGATGTGCAGGTTTATCTCATCCAGTTCCAGAACTTCACTCAGGACATCATGATGCTCATGGGCAACCTCATGAAGTTCAAGCTCCGTCTGCCGTCGTTCTTCAAGAACGCGCTCTACAAGATGACGGAGAAGACCGTAGCCGACCTCTTCACAAAGAACGACTACAGCGATCCGGCTGTGCTGAAAGCCGTAATGGCGATACGTCAGTACGACCAGCGTCTGGGCTTCTCTCAGAAGTGGATTACCGACTTCGTGTTCCAGGTGGTGATGCTTGCCAAGAAGGAACCGAAGGCAGGTGCCGACGCCGAGCAGAAGAAGTAATGTGGGGGTTGTGGCTGAAAATGCGTGAGACAGGTACAAAAACGTGTTCAGCCACAATAAAAACTTGCAATAGTTTTGTCACATTCGTAAAAATAATATAATTTTGTGGCGCAGAACCAATGCGCCGACAGTCATAAACGCTGTTATATGGAAGCTGAATCGAAAACGATAAACCAGTTTGCGACACGTGTCAGGCAAATGATTCTGCAGTACCAGAGTGTTGCGAAGCAGAACGAGGACTTGTGTCGTCAGGTGGCGGAGCAGCAGCAACGCATCGAGAAGCTCGAAGCCCAGCTACAGCAGCAGCGCAACGACTACGAAAGTCTGAAATTGGCTCGAATGGTTGAAATCACCGACGGAGACATGCAGGCGGCGCAGAAGCGTCTTGCCAAACTCATACGCGACGTCGACAAGTGCATAACGCTCATCAACGAGAAGCAGGTGTAGACCATTCGCTGCAAGCTTTAAAACATTCACACGATGGCTGAACAATCTACAGAGAAGCTGCGCATAAGGCTTCACGTCTACGACACCGACATGCCGGTGAACATACGCCCGGAGGACGAACCGCTCTACCGCGACGCCGCCAGTCTGATTACGAAGACGATGAACACCTACGCACAGCGATATAAAGGACCAAAGAACGACAAGGAGATCCTTTATATGGCACTCATCGAGATAGCCCTGCGTTACGAGATGGAGAAGTCGCGTAACAACACGGAGCCGTATCAGGACCTCCTCACAAAGCTCACATCCGAGATTGAAGAGGTGCTGGGCGTCTGATGGTCTATGCTTAGATGACAAAGGATGTATGAAGAGCAACTGCTATATATCTATATATAATAAGGTGTACAGCACACAACGCTTTTTTTACCTTCTCTGCCACTCTGCACATCATGGATTGTATCTTTACCCATCGCAAACTGCGAACGAATAATTTAATTAAATAGTAACTAACAAAAAAATAATTGAACAATGTATACACTCATTGCAGCCTTAGTGGCACTCATCGTAGGTGGCATCGTAGGCTATTCTATTTTCCGTTATGTCATTAAGGGAAAATATAATGAAATGGTAGAAGCCGCCAACAAGGAGGCTGAAGTAGTGAAGGAGAAGAAACTCCTCGAAGTGAAGGAAAAGTTCCTCAACAAGAAGTCGGAGCTGGAGAAGGAGGTGCAGCAGCGCAACCAGAAGATTCAGCAGAGCGAGAACCGCCTGAAGCAGCGCGAGATTTCGCTCAACCAGCGTCAGGAGGAGCTCGGCCGCCGCAAGCAGGAGGTGGAGCAGTGCCAGCAGCGCATCGACAACGAGAAGAAACTCCTCGCCCTCAAGCAGGAGGAACTCGACAAGATGCAGACCAAGGAGCGCGAGAAGCTCGAAGAACTCTCTGGCCTGAGCGCTGAGGAGGCTAAGAACCGCCTCGTGGAGAGCCTTAAGGACGAGGCTCGCACTGACGCCGCTTCTTACATCAACGAGATCATGGACGAGGCGAAGCTCAACGCCAACACACAGGCTAAGAAGATCGTCATCCAGACCATACAGCGCGTGGCTACAGAGACAGCCATCGAGAACTCCGTTTCGGTGTTCCATATCGACAACGACGAGGTGAAGGGCCGCATCATCGGTCGCGAGGGTCGCAACATCCGCGCTCTTGAGGCTGCTATCGGCGTCGAGATCGTTGTAGACGACACGCCCGAGGCAATCGTTATCTCAGCGTTCGACCCCGTTCGCCGCGAGGTATGCCGCCTTGCTCTCCACCAGCTCGTAGCCGACGGACGTATCCATCCGGCGCGCATCGAAGAGGTAGTGGCAAAGGTGAAGAAGCAGCTCGACAACGAGATCATCGAGACCGGTAAGCGCACAGCCATCGACCTCGGTATCCACGGTCTGCACCCCGAGCTTATCCGCATCGTCGGCAAGATGAAGTATCGTTCTTCTTACGGTCAGAACCTCTTGCAGCACGCTCGCGAGACAGCCAACCTCTGCGCCGTAATGGCAGCCGAGCTGGGTCTGAACCCGAAGAAGGCTAAGCGCGCCGGCTTGCTCCACGATATCGGCAAGGTGCCCGACGAGGAGAGCGAGTTGCCGCACGCACTCTACGGCGCTAAGATCGCTGAGAAGTATAAGGAGAAGCCCGATATCTGCAACGCCATCGGTGCTCACCACGACGAGATGGAGATGAACACGCTGCTCGCTCCGATCGTTCAGGTCTGCGACGCTATCTCTGGCGCACGCCCAGGCGCACGCCGCGAGATTGTGGAGGCTTACATCAAGCGTCTCAACGACCTTGAGGCTATCGCCATGTCTTACCCCGGCGTAACAAAGACTTACGCCATCCAGGCTGGTCGCGAGCTCCGCGTAATCGTTGGCGCCGACAAGATGGACGACAAGGAGACAGAGAAGCTCTCTGGCGAGATAGCTAACAAGATTCAGACCGAGATGACATATCCGGGACAGGTGAAGATCACCGTCATCCGCGAGACTCGTTCTGTAGCTTATGCTAAGTAACAGGTGTAAAAACTTAAAATTATCAATAGACTAATGTGCAAAGCCATGGCCCAGAAGTAGGCAATACGCCCTTTTTGGGGTATGGCTTTGTTCTTAAAAAAACTACAAATTATGGGAGAAGTTAAAACAACGGCGCTGAAGCAACGCACCAAAAGTAACATGAAAGATCTCTTTTTCATTGTTCTCGGCATCTTGTCGTATTCCGTTGGATATACGGCGTTCATCCTGCCCGAAAAGGTAGTTATGGGCGGTGCGTCTGGTATTGCAGCACTTGTTTTCTATGCAACCGAAATACCTACATGGATTTCGCTTGCCGTAATCAACTGTACGTTGTTGCTCATTGCCCTTAAGGAACTCAACCTGCAGTTCATCATCCGTACCGTCACCGGTGTGGGCGTCCTGCTTTTCTTCGTCGGCATACTACAGCCGTTCTTCGAGGCATACCCGATCATCACGGCGGGCGAGGACAAGTTCATGCACGTGCTCATAGGTGGTGCGATGGGTGGTGCCGGCTTGGGTCTGGTCTTCTCGCATAATGGTTCTACCGGTGGCACCGATATCATCACCGTACTGCTCAACAAGTACTTCAACATGAGCTTCGGTCGCGCCATGCAGTTCGTCGACTGCACCATCATCTGCTCCTCTTACCTGCTCTTCCGCAGCGTGGAGACCATCGTCTATGGTATCGCCTTCACGCTCGTAGCCACCATCGTTTGCGACTATGTCATCAACGGTGCGCGCCAGACAGTACAGTTCCTCATCATCTCGAAGAAGTATCAGGAGATTGCCGACGCCATCAACACCGACGTGCGCCGCGGCGTAACGCTCATCGAGGGCAAGGGCTGGTACAGCAAGAACAATGTAGATGTGCTCATCGTCCTCACGCGCAAGTACGAGTCGCAGGAGGTGTTCGCCGTAATCAAGGCGATCGACCCCGACGCCGTCGTTTCGCAGACATTCTGTCAGGGTGTCTTCGGCGAGGGCTTCGATAAGATTAAGTAATGTTGAGGTGGTGAAGAGTTGAGATGTTGACAATAGATAGTAGCGGAGGTCTCCGGCCTCCGCTACTGTTTTATTCGCACTTAGTTTTCGTATTGTATTTCCAAAAACTACCAGCCTCGCAGAAACTTTTTCGTAAAAACGCTTGACTTCGCTTGCGCAACATTGTACCTTTGCGTCGATTTAACCAACATACATAAACATAAAAACTCGGTACAATGGAAAACACAAACATCATCAACGCTGCCATCAAGGGCGGCAACATCCCACGCAACTGGCTCTACTGCTTCAACTCCGGCTGCCAACACCACGAGGAGTGCATCCGTTTTCGCTCCACCATAGCCCTCAGCGGTTCGCGCACATGGGGCAACGCTGTCTATCCAGCCGCGCTGCACGCCGACGGTTCGTGCGATCACTTCAAGCAGCTCCGCATAGTGCGACAGGCATGGGGCTTCAACCTTCTCTTCAAGGACGTCAAGCTGCACGATGCGCCCACGCTGCGTTCGCTCATGAAGGAGTATCTCGGCGGCAACACCATGTACTACCGCTACCATCATGGCGAGCGTCTGCTCTCGCCCGAGCAGCAGACGTGGATAAAGCGTCTCTTCGCCAGCTACTGCTACAGCGACGTCGACTTCGACAACTCGTGCGAAGAGCTCGACTTCCTGTAGTTTTTTTTACTCTTTAACTGTTATTCTCGCTATCCGGTAAAACTGTTACCGGATAGCAAAACTATCATTACCGCATAGATGTTATCGCATGCCCGCGCTGCGGTAACGCTATAGCCACAAACGCGCACACACATAAAACCATGAAAAACGTAACAACAACCATCTATCTAAGTCCCCTCGACCGCATGATCAGCTTTCTCACCATGCGCTACGCCTTCCGCTACAACACCGTCTTGAGCTGCACAGAGTATCGACTTGTGCGAAGGCGCTTGGGACGGGCACGACCATATCGGCGACCTCGCCCGCACCGTGCCCACCGACACACCGCTCTGGCACAAGTGGTTCAAGACGTGGCTGCTCGCCATGGTGAGCCAATGGCAGAACCAGCCCTCGCGACTCTACGGCAACAGCGTTGCGCCGCTGCTCATCTCGCCGCAGGGCTACCACAAGAGTACGTTTTGCCGTCGTCTGCTGCCCGACGCCCTGAAGTGGGGCTACACCGACAGCCTCACCCTTTCCGACCGCCGTCAGGTGATGCTCGCCATGTCGCAGCAACTGCTCATCAACCTCGACGAGTTCAACCATATCTCGCCACGTGTGCAGCAAGGCTTTCTGAAGAACATCATTCAGCTGCCGTCGGTAAAAGTGAAACGTCCGTTCGGCACCCACATCGAGGAACTATCTCGCAAAGCATCGTTCATCGCCACCAGCAACATGGCCGACATCCTCTCCGATCCGTCCGGCAACCGCCGTTTCATCGGCATCGAACTCACGGCGCCCATCGACACCAGTCGTGTGCCCGACCACCATCAGCTCTTCGCCCAGGCGCTGCAGCTCCTGCGCAACGGTAGTCGCAGCTGGTTCGACAAGGCAGAGACCGAGCAGATAATGCTCTGGAACCGTCGCTACGAGATACAGGAACCCGCCGACCAATACTTCAGCCTCTGCTTCTCCGTCGCCGCCGACCCGCTCGACCCTGCTGCCGAGTGGCTCTCCACCGCCGAAATCTTCGACGTCATAAAGCAGAAAGTCGGCTCCTCCCTGCAGGTCAACACCCTCATCGCCTTCGGTCGTAAGCTCGCCAACATGCCAGGCATGCGCCGCCGCAAGTGCGAAACCTGCACGCGCTATCTTGTGAAGATGGTGGGGCAGCAGGCTGGTATATAGCCCGTTCAGGCTGGAAGATAAGCAGTTGAGGCTGGCAGATAGGCTGGCAGCTAATCCCTTCTCAGCCATATCTTCCAGCCTTTACAATGTTGATAATGAGCGTCGTACAGCAATCCTGGAAGATATGGCAGATTTTTTCACGTACTTGATTTATGTATGTCACATACTGAGTAGGGTAAACTGAGTGTCACGGCATTAATATATATTACTTTTTTCAATTTGGTATTTTTCTAATTGAATCCAATCGTATTGTTATTATAATCGATGGTGACTTTACCAAATTTGCTGAGTGCAGTTTGTCCAAGGAGCAAAGGAGCTTGTATGTTGTCAACCACATTGGCTTCTACGTTGTGAAGAACGATACCGCCAATCTCAACGGTCTTCAGCCGGATGATAGTACCGACAGAGATACCTCCAGTAGCATCTTGGAACTGCTGCTGTCCAAGTATGTCGTCTTCCGTGATTTGTCCTTGACGAACCATTACAGCTGCTTCGGCAGCAGAAATGCAAATGCTTGAAGCGCCTGTATCAAAGATAAATTTCAAGTCAAGGCCATTCACAGTGATGGGGACAAGATAAACACCGCCAGCTTGTTCCATGTAAACCTTAGTTCCTTTGCGGATGCTCCTTTCTTCACGATATTCCTGGTTGTCATTTCTCCTGTCGTTGTCCACGTATTCCGAAGTGGTATCATTATCCTCGTATTCTCTGCGCCTATGACAGCTTGACAAGATGAGGACAGCTAGTAGGATGTAAATATATGTCCGTTTCATTTAGATACTGCTTATTTTGGGTATAATTTGTATGATGATACACTGATTCTTTTTCTCTTCCAGAAGATTGAATTTACTGTCGGCATCCGGATCACCCTGTTTGACTGCATTATAATAGTCCGTATTGTATGGACGAATCCCACGAATGCCACTACCGGAAATCTGAACTTCACATTGAGATTGTTCGAAGGAAATGCCGTTTTTCTTCCACAGATAATACAAACTAAGTGCACGGCGGTAACTAAGCCCGTCATTGTCATAGTAATTATCTCGGGAAGCCATACCTTCGATGACGACAAGGTATGAGATATTCATATCCTTGTATTTAGAGGTTTCTTTGAGATAGTTCAATTTCTTGATAACCTCAATCAGCGAATTTCCAACCTCTACGAGTTTCGCAGTATCATTGAGGGCATAGATATTAGCATTTCGCTCTTTGAAAGCAGGAGAAAACTCTTTCTTCAGCGTCCAACGATGATTCTCCTTATCTTCCTCAAAATACTGCGTAGGCAGTTGTTTTACGGCCTCCTGTATTTCTTCAATCTTCCTTAGCTGCTCTTCTGTAGCCTCCTTGTCGAGGTACATACCTCCTGAGGCCAACACGAAGAGTAGGAGCATGATGAAAAACAGGCTTGTCATCAGGTCAGAATAGCTGACCCAAAAGAAACTTTGTTTTTTCTTATCTGACATAATCACCTAAGATGTTAAGGCCATACGGCAACAGAGTCAACTACTTTTACCGTGTCTACAGCCATTGTATCCACTGCAGTATAGTTTTCTTCTATAGGCTCTGAAGGAGTCGGATTTCCTGCAAACCAAGAGGAGAAGTTTCCTATAATGATAAGCAATGCAGCCAGTCCAACTAAGCCTGACACTATCCAAAGAGCGATAGGAGGCATACCTATAGAAGCAGTTATCTTATTATTGCTCTTCATTCCAGAAATCGCTTGTGTGAGAGCACTTATCTGCTTTGACAATGCACTATTTTGGTTGTCAAAGCTTGTCTTCATTGCGTTCATGGACTGAACGACCTGTTTCAGTTGACCAAGGTCCTCCAAGTTCTTCAGTTTATCCAACTGGCCACGTTCGTTCTGCATGAGCGCATCAAGATCCTGAGAAGCTTGCGCTGTATGCGATTGGATAGCATTGATTTCCTCTTGCACATGAACTTTCAGTTGACTGATGGCATCAGTAAGTGTGTCATCAAGATCTGCGGTAGCAGTAACTATGGCATTGTGTGCTTCGACCTTCTGCAGGAAGTCTTGCAGCTTCACCATAACCAGGCGGTTGTTCTCGATATTTTCTTCCATAGAAGCGACAACATTCTTGATGTCATCGGTTCTCCTTAACTGGTCGTTAACGGAGTCTGTAACCTGAGCAGTCTTCTGAACAAAGCTATTCATGAGATTGAGATATTGGTTGAATTTCTCAAACTCAGTCATGCTCCTGCGAAGTTCAACAAGAGTATTCTTGTTTAAGCTGGCCACCTGAGAAATGTCCATATCCTTCAGCTGCTCATTAAGCTCAACCTGGCTATCGAACACTTCCAAGATGCGGTTCATGATACCGTCGAAACTATTCACATTCTCAGAGAAACCCTCGTTGAACTTCTCCAGATGAGACTGCATCGTAAGGATGGTGGAGTTTACATCCTGTGAGAGTTGCGGAAGTAGTTCAATCTGAATGAACGTATATAGCTCGTTTTTCTGTTCCTCCAGTTCAGCTTTGGCACCCCTGTAGAACCATGCAGAAAGTATGGTGGTCAACAAAAGCCCCATAAAACTACAGCCCATTGCCCATTTAACAGACTCTATCAAGTCTGTAACAGAAGCCATAAAGTTTTGTGGATCAAAATTGATTGACCAAAGTCCAAGTATTATACCAAGTACAGTTCCCATCAATCCGAGGTAGATAGGAACAGGAAGCTGTTGGTTTATTTCTTCATCTACAGCATCACAGTTTCTTTCTACAATATCTTTTATTAGGTTAAAGTCGCTAACAGCTCCTTTGTTCCTTAAGAGATATGAATTGATAGTATCTACAACCTTAATTATAAGTGGATTACTTTCACTACTATCTAATGATATAAGGTGTACTTTTATTTTATTTTCCATATAATGCTAAGTTTTAATAGGGCAAGAGACCTTCATCGTCAAGATTAACATCACCAAGGATAGGAGAATAGCCAGTTCGTTTCGAAGTGAACCGACCTTTCTCATCACGAGGTTGAGTGTCTTGTAATGGATCACTATCGATTACTTCCTCTTCAACTTTTGAAGGAGTATAAGTAATTTTATCTACGACGTCTGATGGATTCAGCTCGAGTATTTTACTAGCAGGAATCTCATATTCTTTTAACAGCAAAGAGGTCCTTCCTTTAGGAAGGAACGACTTCATTTGGCCTATTTGCCAGTACGCATGGACAGCGATAATCAACTGAACAATAATAATTCCTATTATTGCGATGGTTTCTAAAGTACTAAACATATTCCAATTTCAATTTTCTAGTTACATGCCAGATGCCGTTTCTTAATTCAGCTTCACCAGGCGTGATGTTATTGTATCTTGTAGGAGTCTGACTCTTTGTTTCTACGTCACAAACGGTAACGAGCGAGTTCTCTCTATCATCATATGCACCAACTATGTTGTTCTCTTGTGGGTCAAATGTAAATTCGGCCTTGTTCCCTTTCTTGACCACGAACTTGAAATAAGTAGTTTCATTTTTTACATACTTCCTTTTGCTATCATCGAATTGCCGGTCGGTTCTTGTTCTTGGCATATAGAAGGTGTCATTTTTTTTAGGCTCTTCATTCTTTGAAATTTCTGTCTTTGGCTGTTGGAAGGATGTCTGCGCATACTGTGAATAAGCATCGTTTGGGTCTTCTATTTTTATTAGTCTCTTAACGATGTCGTCCATACGGTCATCTTGTGACTTGTTTTTAATGTTAATTTGTTTTGCCAAATCATTAATTGATGTCCGAATTATTCTGTTTACCTGAATCTCAGAAATTCCTCCTTCAGACTTCTCCACGTTGTGAAGTATGCTCTTCAATTTCATTATTCGGCTACTCAATTTTCTATAAAGATACCAAATGATTAGCAAAAATAAGATGAATTCCACCACCATAAAGGTATAGGCAGAAGACTTATCCATCAGCTCCTCTGATTTTCCCTCTAAATCAGCGATTTTAGAGTTTAGATCATTTATCGAATCAGACTGAGAGGACAATTTTTCCTCAATCTTTTTAGCTTGCTGTGCCGCTTCGACACGAGCCAGAGAGTCTTTCCTAACTTGTGCGAGAGAATCCTTTTTGGCTTTTGATAGAGAGTCTGTAGCACCTTCTTCGCTATCAGTGTTGGAATAATTGCTCTCAGTAGTTTCTTCAGTTGGTGTTGACCTATCGAATATGCCACTGATTTTATCACAACTTGTAAAAGAGGCGATGCCAATAGCAAGGAATGCGAATGATATTATATATTTTGTAAATTTCATAATAGTGAAGTGGGTTATGAGATGAATGCAGCTAATCTAAAGATTCCACCTGACAATGGGTAGAAGAAGAGTGAGTCTTCAAAAGAATCCTTCTGTTGGAAATCTTTCAAGCGTTCACCAAGAACAGTTGCGAAATCCTGTTCAGCATCTTCAATAAGAACTTCCTCGTATTTAGCGAAAGCACCATTGTCCTCAATACCAAAGTATTGAGCAAAGGACATTTTCTCGTTAAGCTTGAAGAAGAATTTGATGAACTCTTTATAGTTCTCAATGACTTCATTGACAATGTCGGCAGGCAGGTTTTCTAGTTCTTCAGCCAAGATGCTTTCTTTGCCGTCCAAAATTGATGTTCCGAAGAAGTATGCCTTTGACGGAGTGGCATCAATATCTTCTTGGGACATTTTAAGACCGCCCTTGCAGGTGATTTCCTTTGGATTGGGATCTTGCTTTAGAATGAGTTTCGTTTCAGACTTCTGAACTTCATTGAATATCAAATTCGTAAACTTCTGAATATTGTCAGTTCCTCCTATGATATTAAATATCTTCGATGCAGTACCGCTGCATGTGATATATCGAGGAGAAGGAATACCTTTCTTGTTCAGCAACTGTGCTATATAATATATAATAGCAGTGTAGAACAATAGGAAAACAACTTTCATCTGATAGTTCTCTTGCAACTCTGAAGAAAGAGAAATCTTTTCGCCCTTCTTTTTTAGTGCAGCATTATTCTCTAAAGAGAAGAGGAAGGAAACCAAATCTGCGGAATTGTTATTGGCTAGAATATCCTCAAGGATATGTCCCAACTCACTCTTCTGAGATGACTCATTGATTTTCTTCTTGAAGAGGTCTTTATATTGCTTATAGAAACCGTTCAAAGAAGAACTCATGCCGTAGAAATCTCCAAACAGATTATTGCCAGCGAAACGCACAGAAGATATGAACTTTGGCGTATTGTTCTGATATGTCACGAAGTCGGAAGTTCCTCCACCAACATCAACTGAAACAACAGAGCAAGTGCTGGAGTTAACTCCTTGTTCATCCTTATAATAGTAGTATGGAGCAATAGACTCGGAAATCGGCATAATGGTACAACTGGGAGATATAAGGTCTTTGCACATGGTATTCCATGCCGTTTCCAGCCGAGACTTCAGATAAGGTGACATGCTAACAGGATAGAACCACTTAATTGTTGTTTTTGCAAGGTCACCACCGCCAATGAGGACTGTGCTCCTAATCAATAGAAGCAGCTCTTCAATATAAGCCTTTACAGCATCGTTGTTGTTCCTATTCCACTTCAAGTCGGTCAGGACTTCATTGTGCGTGTGTATAACAGTCTTCTCATATCCAAATGCGATTGTATAATCAGCAAGTGAGATTAGTTCACGCTGTCCAGTTTTTGCAGACCTGAGCTTACTGAGGTTTGTACGCATCGGGAATGAGAAATCCTCAGCTCTCCCGATTGCTTCAGGAATGAACTCTTGCGGAACAGTCTGTAGCAAGAATTCCGCAGCCTTGTCGTAAAGTTTATCTTTGTCTTCCTCAGAGTCGAAGCTATAATTACTTAGCTTAAGAATGAATGGGTTGCTTGCGTTAATCTCCAACGGCTTAGGATTGTTTCCATTCTCAGAGTATTCGATATGTGTGTTGGTCGTACCGAAGTCAACCGCGAAATCAAATGCTCTGGTTCCACCTGACTTGTCTTCATAAAGAGGGATGATAACATTCTCATATCTGCCATTCGAAATCTTCAGATAGTCAAATTCCTTATTCAAGGCATTGTAGAATGACGTATATCCACCCTTTGACTTATCTGCGCGAGAGACAAAATGCGATTGAAGCTTAGTTTGGTTGTCCTCCTTGAACGCAGAAATCTCATATCGATAGTTTTGCGTTAAGGCACCTTTATCCTGGTCAACAACATATATCCGCTGTGGACTATCTATCCCGATATGATATGACGGGAACAAGTAAAGGTTAAATTTGCATTCAACGATGCAACCTTTATTCTGCTCGGGGTTAGGGTCCTGTCCTCTAAAGTAATTTCGCTCAAAAGCGATGTACTTTCCCTTTTGAATAGGAATACGAAGAGAGACTTTCACCACATTTTCGTTTTTGCTAGAGATTTCAAAGATGGGGCGCGGTGAAGGCTCATTAGTGACCCCTCTGAGGTCTTCAAGGCTCATATATTCAAACAAAGTCTGCTTAAGAGGCAAAAGGTAGCCTTTGTTCGAATCTTTAAAATTAGCTGTAAAGAAAGAGTTCCCAGAGATAGGATATACAGTTTCAATAATGGATGGTTGGAAAATATCATCTACCGTAAGATAAGGATATTGTGTTCCATCAAAAGGCAAAAGCCTTTGGTTTAATGGTACGACATTTCCGCGTGTATCTTTAACGATAAAGGGTGCTTTATTATCACTGTTCCAGTTTCCGCTAACGTACTTCATGTTCGGCTCCGTATACGTACTATACGGAAGCACAAGAGGAACATCTTCAGACAAGGATTTTCCGTTACTTAGTTGAATACGGAAATCACTCTTGGATAGGTCAGCTCCTTGGCGAACTTTCATGGCAATGTCTCCAGCGAGATAAATTGTTGTCTGCGCATCAAAAGTGAGTGAAGTGTAATTGTTGTACGCAGAAGCAGAAATATCTCTTAGTTCACTCTTCAGGCTAGTGTTATCCAGTCTCTCGAAACATCTCTGAATATACTTGTTTACCTCTGGATAAATATCAGCGAAATTAGGCTGAAGGGACATAGTCCAAACGAACTTAATAAAGTCTGGGTCTCGGTGTCTTAGGCTACAGAATGTATCTTCATCGCTACTTAATGCACGATGGTCGTTGCCCAAGAAAATCCTGACGAAATCAAGATTGTTGGTAGATGCAATGGTCAGTGAAGTTGGTGACGTACCTCCTATAATATTGATGGGCTCTGCACCATGCTTATAATTCAGCATGTAAATTGCATCCATCTTGTCAAAATGAAACGTATCAGAGTCCTCATCCATATATAATGCAAGAGTGTCCCCCAAACGTTTTATATCATCGTCAGAACTATTACGCAACATATCTAAATCATTCTTGTACCATGGAATGATATCAAGATCTTTTGCGTACTTATCATAGTTATAGAAAATTTCGAGTATGTCAAGAGCGAAAGAAACAAGTTTGTGATAGACGGAAGTTCCGTCGACACTGTTGTTCCTATCTGCACAATATTCAAACGCATTTCTAACCAGCTCCATCGATGCAAAAGGAGAAGGAATAGAAGTTATGGGGATACTAGCGGCACCTCCATTCGGGTCTTCAATACTCTTTATTGCTGTTTTATCATATTTCACGGAATCATCCCAACCGTCTAGGTTGTCGTTTCCTTTATGTGGTCTAAGAACGTATGCCATAATTATATACCGAATTTAGATTTGAGGACTTTGTTGATTGCTTGCCAATGTACATCCATAAAATAGTCATACATCGGTAATTTTTTATGAAGGTCATTAGAAATGTCTGCTATTGCATTATCAATCGCTTCATATCCATCAAGGTTCTTACTCGTAAGTTTACCCCAGAAACCCGTTTTTTTCGGCTCATATCCATCAATAGAGTTGAAGATATTTTCTCCGCTGGTCTCTAAGTTGAACGGCTTAAATGCACGGCTATTGTTAGCCATCTCTCTTAGCCACTCGTTATCGAAGTCTTTTAGGAACTTTGTCAGTTTAACAAAGAAGTCGTGAGACATGACAGTAGAATCCATTTTCCCCTCGTTGTCGTCATCAGCATATGAGAAATCTTTAGCCCAAGCGTTTTCCCATGTATTTTTAAGATGTTCCTTATAGAATTTCTCAAAGATAAACATGGAGATTAAAGGCTTTCCTACAAGCGCACGAGTAGAGTCTGCAAGAGTCCTAATTGAAACGACTGGCTTGTCTTCATTAAATCCAAATTCCTTGAACGATTTCGAACCATCGTGTTGAACATTGTTCTTGCAGAAATCAATAATAGACAATGCTGCCACCATTTCAACGAAATGAGCATTGTTACGTTGTGCACTATCACCTTCGTGATTGTCGTAGTTTTTGGAAAGCTTATCACTGATGTAATAAAGAACATCCGTATTAAGATTGTCTCTATAGTATGAGAGTGCAGCTTTAGCTTTTGACATGAACGAATCCATGTTGATTTCACTGTCTTCATCATGCTGAACGCCGAAGTAAGGAAGTACAGTGATTGCTCCTATAGGTGCGTTAGCCACCAGAGCAGCACTGGGCAATTGAGAACTTTGTGCTTGTCGCAAGGTCTTCAACAACAAAGGGAATCCTGCGGCTCCTGTTCCTCCGAAGATGGAACTTATAATAAAAATCTTATCACCAGATTGGAAAGATTCTAGGATAGACCCCAGGTCGTTATCCGCTTCCGTAGAGAAGTTGTTGAGCACAACACTACCCATATTCGGGTTACCCTTGAAACCGACATCCATGCGAGCTTCAAGATTTTTCTTTGAGAAGAGAAGGCTCACAAGCGCCTTATTTCTAGTGTCAAGATTAAGATATTTGATATACGACTGAAAATCTTTATCCGCAACATCAGCTACCTGCATCCTGAAACTTGTGTTCAAATAGTCTATATTAGTTTTGAAGAACTCGGATTTTGAGTTTCTGCCAAATTTTAGCTGATCATGAAGTGACTTATAGGTTTTCAGCAGTGCTATAGTTCTTGTCAAGTCACCATTACTTCGGTCTTGGTCTATTATCACGGGGATAACAGTGTCGATGTTCTCTCCGAGTTTAACTCCTGAAGCCAAGAGCATAGTAAGGGAACGTATTACTCTCGCTCCCGTTCCACCGATGCCAAATACATATATTTTGCTCATATCTTATGGGATTAGAATGGAATGCGACGACATTTCGAAGCACCGAGTTTGAAAAGTAGAGAAAGAACAAATGAGATTAATGCTGTATAGCAGAAAACAATAAATGAGAACCAGAAGTAGTCAACTGGTATGATATTGTTTTTCTTTATCTTGTGTTGAACAAGATAATCACCAATCCCAGTGTCCGCTATGTTATATGCAACAAGGGCGGTAATTATAGATACCACGATAAGGATTACAGTCCAAATAGACGTTTTAGCAAGTCGAATGTGGTCTAATGGTTTGTAGTAGATAAAAAACACAATGAGAGGAACCAGTATTACCCATAGGGCTACCTCTCCATACAAATCAGCTTTGTACATGTACTTGGAAAAATCTCCAAAGTAACATTGACCCCAAAGCTCGAAAATGTTAGCGATAAGATCTTTCATGATTTATTTGTATTTATTGATTTTTACTTCAAATTCAAAAATAGGTTTGCCAGATGTTTGTGATTGGTATGCTTCATATACACCAGCGATTAGACTACCAATGGCAAATGTTTGTGTAGGAGAGGGTACGGCACCTTGGTCATCCGCAACGTCAGCTGCAGAAACCCAAGCAGGAATTTTGTTTATTAAGCGTACCTTCATATTCGGAGTCTTCACAGTTCTTTCCATGCTAAATTGAAGAACCAAAGGTGAACTGAATTGTGCCACTTCGCTAAGTGCAGCAGGGTCTTTGGTATATTCTGCTTTGATAACCGAGACATCTCCAGGCTCAACTTCATAGTTGTTCTTGTCGGTAAGGTATGAGCCATCCACGAATAAATTGGATAATCCAAGTGCATAAGCAAAGTCCCAATTACTATTGGAATGGTCGAATTTGAAGAAGTCAATGTCGAACCCATTTCTATCTGGTTTAATCAACAAACTGTTTGTATAACTGGTAGTTAGTGCTTGTACTGTATTCTCATCTAATGTCCAAGTTTTAGAGGACAAAAGGTATTTATTGGTTAATCCAGGAATTCCTGTGTTTGAGTTGTTAAGCGCAAGCTTCTCGTCGAGATACTTTAATTTGTCATACGGCCCCATAATGAAGATATAATATGGACGGGTACCTACAAATGGTATTGGGTGGTCATTCCTGTCATAGTATTTACCTTGAAACTGGGATGAACATTGAAGTATGATAGTTGCGAAATCGGGATTCCTTTTTATTGCATCCATGAAAGCTCCCATAGTTGCATTTTTAGCATTAGAGATTTGGCTTGACACATCCGTTCCTTTAATGGAATACACAAAATCTGAAAAGAGAATAGATACTGTATCATTAACCGTTTTGTCAAGTACCATTTTAAAGATTTTGTTGATATTTGACGATCCGGTTGCTCCGACTTTCATATTTGATGCATTAAGTTGTGAAACGAAATTGTTTATGTCTCCTTTAAGAGCCGTCTGCTGAACATCATAGATAGCATCGTTTACAAAAAATAAGTCAGTCGAGCTGGAGCAGTTGTTGCTTTTTACAATGATTTTGCCTAAAGCGTCCTTAAACTCCGAGTTGAGATTAACATAGCCATCCATGCTGCCAGAATTTTCCATGTAGATACAAGTTTTAACAGGCACAATCCGAATACTTTCGTTTCCTTCAGCAGGTAAACAATTTTCCAACTGAACTGCTGTGGTATCAGTACCTTCATTATGAAGAGTCCTACCAAGCTTCCATGGTTGAGTGACTACTATTATGCCAATGATAATAGCAGTCAAGACAATGTAAGAGATGTTCTTTTTCATTTTTATAATATTTCACCTTTTATCGAAAGAACTCCCCTCGCAGTGTCTCGACAGGCGACCAAGCCCTTTGTTACACTGCGAGGGAGTTTTATTATTTCTTATTTCCCGATTGGCTGGTGGTCTTTGTCGAGCAATATCCATTCGTCTCTCTTTAACAGAGTATTGTTCTATAGTTTTATATTATTATCTCAATAAACGCGCTCGGCACATACGCTGTGCACACAGTCAGGAGTCCATCGATGACAATGCCAACACGCTGCTGGCTTTGGTAGCGGGCTACTATGCCTGTCACGCCTGCGAACTTGCCTTCAGTTATCCGCACCTTTTGACCCGTCTTGAATTTCTCCACTTCTTCTGTTGAAGCAATTATATCATCAGAATCTGCAGCACAAATTATTTTTAGGCTGCTCATCTGATTGTCTGGTACGACCAATGGCACCTTGACAATTTTGTTGCCAACGTGGGTATGTCGATAGTAAAAACGGAGGTAAGGGAGGTTTACGTTGTCGTAAACAAAAGTCTTTAATTCTTCTTCTGTGCCGTATGCAAAGAAGATGTTAGGAATGCGTGATTCTTCTACGGTGATACGCTTGCTGTCAACAAGTTTGACGCTTTTTAATGTAGGATAAAATACTACTACATTTTTGCTCAGAAGATAGTTGTATGCTTTCTTTTCTCTGCCGTATGTGGTACGGAGAGCGTACCAATGGGGAGTGTCTTTTGTGTCTTTATTAGTGTTGACTGAAGTTTTTGACTGGACATTATTGGTGGACACCCCTGTTTGTGAGTCCGTTGGTTTGATAGGCTTTCGAACTTCGGGGAGGGCGTTGGAGGTAAGTCCAGCGCTTGGAGGAGTTTTATTATCTCCTACTGTGCATTTTACATCTGATGTGGCGCAATATTTTTCCATATCGTGATGGTATCTTATCAAAGACTTGACTTGATACGCAGACACTAAAAAGCGTGGAATCGTCCTGTTGTCCATTCCACTCTCTGAGGCTCTAGCAATTGCCTATTATTGTTGAACAGACAACGTCAGAGCCCACGCCGATATGATATACGCAGCCGTAAAGAGACCTCCGTAAACAGATGCATTATACCCATAAGGGTACAATAAGTGCTTACAAGGTCTCCACGGGATAGATGTATTCACACCCCGGGACATCTACCGTTGACCACGTTCAAGACAATAATTACTGTGAATTTGCTAGATTAACAGAGAGTCTCAAACATAGCGTCGATAAACGCCTTCATTATGTCCTGGATTATCGTCCCACCCAAAGCCCGCTTCGCATAGATATGTCTTTCGATTTCACCATGCTCCACACGGCGTGAGCTGTCTCATAATATTTATGCAAGAACTCGTCTTAACTTAATACTATAATTGAGACATGATAATCCGAAAGCAAAATTATACAATTTCTCTCATACTAAAAAATAAATGTTAAACAATTTTATTAATAGTTCTATCTTTTCTGGGAAAAGATGTTGAGGAATGTTAATACAATTATTGCTGTCCGCTAAAACTTCAAGTAGAATTATAAAAACATGCAAAAATGTGCGGTATTTTATAAAATTATCCGTAGAATATTGCCGTATTTTCGTAATTAATTGTATTTTTGCAGCAGTAATGACATTTTATTAGATGTGAGATGGATAATAATATAATTAGTAAAGTGGCAGCACTTGGTGGCACTATCTCCACTACAGATATATCTCATTTGTCAGAGTATAAACGACTGTTGAGAGCTAAGGAGCGTGGCGACTTGATAAAGTTGCGTCATGGCATATATGCCGTTCCCGATACCTTGCTTAATACAATGATAGATGTGGAGCGGATTGTACCTAATGGCATTGTATGTCTATACAATGCGTGGGCTTACCATCAGCTTTCGACAACTGTTCCACCTGCTTTTTGCATTGCCATCGCCAACAAACGGAAAGTAGTTATACCTGATACGCTACCGATAGAGTTGTATTATTGGAAGAAAGAGAACTTGGAGTTTGGCATTATGAATGCAGAAATTTCTGGGTATCATGTTCGCGTCACCGACATGGAGCGAAGTGTTTGCGATGCTGTGAAATACAGAAACAAATTGGGGCTGGATGTTTGTACAGAAGTGATACGCTCCTATCTGAGAAAGCCCAACCGAAATCTCACTCGTTTGCAAGATTATGCCAAACGCCTCAGAGTATTCAACACATTGAAGAATTATCTTGAAATAGCAATAGAATAAAATGGGAAAGAAAAACTACGGCAAGTCTGTAAAGACACGCTTGCTCAATCTAATGAATGAAACAGGCTATAAATATATGTATCTCTTGGCAAGATACTTTAACGAAAGGTTGCTTTACAGAGTATCTGTTAGTCAATACAAGGACAACTTCTTGTTGAAGGGAGGCTCTTTGCTTTATGCCATGAATGGACTTGAGGCACGTCCTACGGTAGATGTTGACTTTTTGGCAGACAGAATCAGCCGTGACAGGGATTTCCTTGCGCATGTGTTCCAAGAAATCTTGGACATAGTATGCGATGAGGATGGAGTGTCGTTTGACGTTGACAGCATCAGGTTGGAACCTATCACTGTCGAAAAGAAATATCCTGGCACCCGATTCTACTTTACTGCCCACATGGATACCATTTCTTATAACATGTCTGTTGACATTGGTTTTGGTGATGTTGTTACCCCATATCCCACAACCATTGATTTTCCATTGCTTTTGCCAGACATTCCATCTGTAAACATACAAGCATATTCCTTGGAGACAGTTGTCGCCGAGAAATTCCATACGATGATAGACCGTGATGTACTTAATAGTCGCATGAAAGATTTCTTCGATTGCTATCAACTCTTGACAAAGAGAGACTTGGATGATGAAACATTATACGATGCTATCAAGGCGACTTTCGACAATCGTGGTCTTACGTACAATCCTGAATTACAGTTGTTCACAGAAGATTTTTCAACAGATGTAGCACGCATTACCCGATGGAAAGCTTTCCTGAAAAAGATTCAATGGAAAGAGACACTTGACTTTGAAACTGTAATGGAGGTGATAAGAAAAAGGTTGCAGCCTATGGCAGAAAAATATTGGAAATAATATTAAGACAGAGCCGTGACACAGTTCAGTTTATATTTATAGTCTATGTCCAATAGTTTGCTATTGTAGATGCAGCGATGGCAACATATTGGTACTTCGCCATCTCAGATAATAAAATTGAGAGGTTATTTGTAGCAATCGACACTACAGATTACCTCGAATTACAGAATTGTGCCACTCCAAAGTAAAGATTTCAAATGAATCATTCTTTTGTCTGAATAAGATTCTTTAATTGTTGTAGTTAACAAATAGTTGAGGCAATAGCACCTGTCATTATTTCTGTCAGTCGTTCAACAGCTGTACCAGCCTTTTATGCCAAGTGGTTTTTCAACCGCTTGGCATAAATCAAATGATGGTAACACATTTCATTTAACCAATAAATATTTGCATAAAATGGCAACTTTACATAACTATAAATGTCATAAATGTGGCTTTAGGATTCTATCATCTAAAGATGGAGACAATAGTGTACTTTCAGGGCCTGGACATTTTTATAAATGTACAGAATGCAATCACGTCTTTACAAAGAACTGGATATATAAGGATATATACTTAAGTGCAAAGGAGTATCCTCTTGAGAAAGATAAATATTTGGCTGATATTTTGATGAAAAATGTTCCTAAAGAATTTCAAGAGAGCCTGAAAAATGATGTTTTGTGGTTTCAGAATGAAGTTGTAAAAGGTGAAGAATCAAAATATTTTGGAAAGAATTTAATTCATGATGCCGTTATATGGACAGAAGAAACTTTTTGGGACAAGTTGTTTAGATTTCTTCATAGAAGGAAGTATGCAAAATTTATTAATTTCTCTGAGTTCATGGTTTTTATGAAAAGAGGTGAAATAAGAAAAATATTAGCATATAAAAATAGTGCAAACAATGTTAAATGCATCCTTTGTAACGGAAATGCAGAATTATGGAATCCATCTAAAGGCTGTCCTATATGTGGTAATGTTTTAGAAAAACAGGAGAATTATATGATTTTTGCAGATTAAAATGAACAATAAAGTAACAATTTTAACAGAGCAAGGTGATAATGTAGAAGCAACAGCTCCTGTCATAATTTCCGCCAGCCGCTCCACAGATATACCAGCCTTTTACGCCAAGTGGTTTTTCAATCGCTTGGCAAAAGGTTATTGTGCTTGGTACAATCCGTTCAATCAGCAAAAGATGTATATCTCTTTCAGTGAGTGTAGAGTTGTTGTGTTTTGGACAAAGAACCCCAAACCAATAATGCCCTATCTTCATATATTGGATGAAATGGGCATTCATTATTACTTCCAAGTGACACTGAATGACTATATAAAGGAAGGCTTTGAACCTAATGTACCTTCTGTAGAAGAGCGTATTGAAACATTCAAGAATTTGTCAGAGACAATAGGTAGGGAAAAAGTCATTTGGAGATTTGATCCTTTGATCATCACTTCAACCATTGGGCCACGAGAATTGCTTACAAGAATATGGCATATCGGAAACAAACTGAAAGGCTACACTAATTAGACAAGAACGCATGTACAAACGCATACACGCCACCATCATACTTGAGAAAAATCGTCTGGTTGGTGTAGCGCTGAAGATTGTGAATAATAGCATAAATACTAAATACTGATATTAAATTAATTATAAACTCCAAAATCAATGGAACGTGAGTTGATAGATAGATTTAGAGGTTGCCTTTATGGTCAAGCCATTGGCGATGCACTTGGATTGGGGACGGAATTCATGACAGATGAGGATATAGCTTGGAAATATCCTCATGGACTACAACACTACAAGCAGATATACCAAGACAGACATCGGAAACGCTGGAAGATAGGCGACTGGACGGATGATACCGACATGATGCTATGCATTGCTGATGCGGTCATTGAAGACAAGGGTGTTAATTTTTACAACATCGCCCGACACTTCAAAGACTGGGTCAATGGCTTTCCTATGGGCATTGGAGAAAATACCTTTAAGGTGCTGACGATTGGCGATTATGTGGAGCATCCGTTTGAGGTATCCCACAAGGTATGGGAAATGAGTAAGTATCAGTCTGCTGCCAATGGTGGACTGATGCGTACATCCGTAGTCGGACTATTCCCGAAAGAAACAACAGCCTGTGCTGAGAAAATATGTCAGCTCACTCATTACGATCCAAGATGCGTAGGCTCATGTGTCATTGTTTCGGAGCTGATACATGCATTGGTCTATGGCATCGAACCTCCTACACGCTCCCAAATGAAGGATATTGCCAAGCAATATGATGTGGAAATATGTGATTATATAGACAACGCATGGGCGAAACCTCATGTCAAACCGCTTGTAGACTATGACAATTGGGGCTACACCCTGTCTACTCTATCTGTAGCTCTATGGTCATATTGGCATGCCTCTTCATTCGAAGAAGGATTGCTTGCCGTTGTGAATGCAGGAGGAGATGCAGACACAAATGCTGCAGTTGCATGTGCCATTCTTGGTGCGAAGTATGGATTTCACGCTATTCCCAAAGAATATGTAGGCGGTCTTTTGTATAAGGAGTCCTTGGACAAAACGATAGATAGCCTTTTGGATATTTGTATAAAATAAAAGAAACAACAGACGAACGTTTGACGTTCTTGGTTACTCTTCCTATTCATGAAGGGGGTGGCGAAAGTTCGGAAATAGATTTACTTGGTTCGGAAACTCATAATGAAAGTTCGGAGAGAAAAGAAATTAGTTCGGAGACAACCTTAAAAAGTTCGGAGAGAAATGTTGATACAATGAAATATGTATATTATTATACAATACAAAAAAACGTAGCGGAGACTCTCCGCTACGTTTTTATTTATAGTAAATGTCCGATTAGTCTTCCAGTGCACCGATAATCTCGCTTACAGAAGAGCAGCCGTGATTGTCGAGCCAATTGTTGATGCCGTCGCGCACCTTGATGGTTACGGCGGGGTCGAGGAAGTTGGCGGTGCCAATCTCGATGGCTGTTGCGCCAGCCATGAGGAACTCGATGGCGTCCTCGGCGGTGCAGATGCCGCCAAGACCTACTACTGGAATCTTCACAGCCTTAGCCACCTGCCATACCATGCGTACGGCAACCGGCTTGACAGCCGGACCGCTCAGTCCGCCGGTGTTGATGCTGAGCATTGGGCGGCGGCGCTCGATGTCGATAGCCATGCCCATGAGAGTGTTGATGAGCGATACGCTGTCAGCACCCTCTGCCTCTACAGCCTTTGCAATCTCGGTTACGTCAGTTACGTTTGGCGAGAGCTTCACGATGATAGGCTTGTTGTAGCGTTCGCGTACGGCGCGCACTACGCTGGCTGCGCCCGTTGTGGTTACGCCGAAAGCCATGCCGCCCTGCTTCACGTTAGGGCAGGAGATGTTCAGCTCGATAGCCGGGATTTTATCCAGCTCGTTGATGCGTGCAGCGCACTCGGCGTAGTCGTCTGGCGACGAACCGCTCACGTTGACTATCATGTTTGTGTCGATGTCCTTTATCTGCGGGTAGATGTTGCGGCAGAAATAGTCGACGCCCTTGTTCTGAAGGCCCACGCAGTTGAGCATGCCCTGCGCTGTCTCAGCCATGCGCGGATAGTCGTTGCCCTCGCGTGGGTTGAGTGTGGTGCCTTTAACGATGATGCCACCAATCTCTTCGAGCGGCACGAAGTCGGCGAACTCCAGACCGTATCCGAATGTTCCCGATGCGGTCATTACGGGGTTCTTCAGTTTCAGACCGCCAATCTTTACACTTAAATCTGCCATGTCAGTTTCTTTATATTCATTACCGGACCTTCCTTACATACACACTTGTTGCCTTCCACTGTCTTCTCTACGCAGCAAAGACATGCTCCGACGCCGCACGCCATCTTGTTCTCGAGCGATACCTCGCACTCGATATCGTTCTTGAAGGCGTAGCGAGCCACAGCCATCATCATCGGCTTCGGTCCGCAGGTAGAGATGCGGTCGAAGTGCTCCTGAGCCAGTACGGAGTGGTTGGTTACGAAGCCCTTCTCGCCCTCGGATCCGTCCTCGGTGGTGATGAGCACGCGTCCTACCTGCTCGAAGAGTTCGCGCTCCAGCACGTCCTTAGCCGAGCGTGCGCCGAGCAGGAACGTCGGTTCGCCGCCCATCGCCTTGATGCGCTTGCCGAAGTAGAGCAGCGGAGCCACGCCCACGCCGCCACCTACGAGCAGCACCTTCTGTGCGCTGTCTGTCGGCATTGTGAACGAATTGCCGAGTGGCAGCATGCAGTTGAGACGGTCGCCCTTCTGCAGTTTCTGCAGTTGGCGTGTGCCGTCGCCCACGGCAGCCACGAGGAGCCAGAGCTCGTTGCGGTCGTAATCTACATTATTAATAGAGATAGGACGGCGCAGGAATGTAGACGGCGAATTGTCTACGCGCACCTCCACAAACTGACCGGGAAGCATCTCGGGCAGCGGTTTGTCGTCGGTGAGCTTGATGAGCACGTGCTTGTCGCTCAATGCTTCAACGCTGTTGACCGTAAGGTCGAGTATGAACTTTTTCATTTATTTTTGTTTGTCTTGTTGCTTTGTGACAGTATGTATATATTAGAGGTGTAGCTTAACTTCTGCAAAGTTTGTGCAAACCGAGAGCAATGGAACTTGTTTCAATTGCCGAGGTGCCGCCAAACTTCTGCAAAGGTAATAAAAAAGTAAAAGAGTAAAAAAGTAAAAGAGTAAAAAAAGTAAAAGTATAAAAGTAAAAGAGTAAAAGAGTAAAAAAGTGGTGTGTGTGCCATTTCTGTCACTCCGTTTGTCACATTTGTCACGCTTCGTTGTGCTATATTAGCCCTTATCAGCTTTGGCACGCTTTTGGCTATATCCTTAACGAAGGCGGACGGCAGAATAGTCGCCGCAGAAATTAACAGTAAAATAAAAACTTAAAACATAAAAATCATGAACATTAAACCATTAGCAGACAGAGTTCTCGTACTCCCTGCACAGGCAGAAGAAAAAGTCGGTGGAATCATCATTCCTGATACAGCAAAAGAGAAGCCGCAGCACGGCACAATCGTTGCAGCCGGTAACGGCACAAAGGACGAGGAGATGGTTCTGAAAGAAGGCGATGAAGTGCTCTACGGCAAGTATTCTGGCACTGAGCTTGAGGTTGAAGGCACAAAGTACCTCATCATGCGTCAGTCAGACGTTCTCGCAGTGGTTCAGAAATAATTAATAATTAATAACTAATAATTAATAATTAAAGAAATGGCTAAGGAAATTAAATACAATATGGATGCACGCGACCTGTTGAAGAACGGTGTCGACAAGTTGGCTAACGCAGTTAAGGTGACACTTGGTCCGAAAGGCCGCAACGTGGTTATCGAGAAGAAGTTCGGTGCTCCGCAGATTACAAAGGACGGTGTGACCGTAGCTAAGGAAGTGGAGCTTGAGGACAAGTTCGAGAACACCGGTGCACAGCTCGTTAAGAGCGTAGCAAGCAAGACCGGCGACGACGCAGGCGACGGTACAACGACCGCTACAATCCTCACCCAGGCTATCGTAACCGAGGGCTTGAAGAACGTAACAGCAGGTGCTAACCCGATGGACTTGAAGCGTGGTATCGATAAGGCAGTGGCTGCAGTCGTTGCACACATCAAGCAGAACGCAGAGATCGTTGGCGACAACTACGACAAGATAGAGCAGGTGGCTACCGTTTCTGCAAACAACGACCCAGAGATTGGTAAGCTCCTGGCAGACGCAATGCGCAAGGTGTCTAAGGACGGCGTAATCACCATTGAGGAGAGCAAGAGCCGCGACACAAACATCGGCGTAACAGAAGGTATGCAGTTCGACCGCGGCTATCTGAGCGCTTACTTCGTAACCGACTCTGAGAAGATGGAGTGCGTTATGGACAACCCGTACATCCTTATCTACGACAAGAAGATCAGCAGCGTTAAGGACCTTCTGCCTATCCTGCAGCCAGCTGCAGAGAGTGGACGCCCGATGCTCATCATCGCTGAGGACGTTGACTCTGAGGCACTCACCACATTGGTTGTGAACCGTCTGCGTGCAGGCTTGAAGATCTGCGCTGTGAAGGCTCCAGGCTTCGGCGACCGTCGTAAGGCTATGCTCGAGGATATCGCTACTCTGACAGGTGGCGTCGTAATCAGCGAGGAGAAGGGCTTGAGCCTCGACAAGGCTACACTCGACCTCTGCGGTTCTTGCGAGAAGGCTACCGTTTCTAAGGACTACACCACTCTCGTAGGCGGCTGCGGTCAGAAGGACCTCATCGCCGACCGTGTTGCTCAGATCAAGAGCGAGATTGCAAACACTAAGAGCGCTTACGATAAGGAGAAGCTGCAGGAGCGTCTTGCAAAGCTCGCCGGTGGCGTAGCCGTTCTCTACGTAGGTGCTAACAGCGAGGTAGAGATGAAGGAGAAGAAGGACCGCGTTGACGACGCTCTCTGCGCTACACGTGCAGCTATGGAGGAAGGCGTTGTCGTTGGTGGCGGCACAACATACATCCGTGCTCAGAAGGAACTTGCTGAGCTCAAGGGCGAGAACGCTGACGAGCAGACTGGTATCAACATCGTGCGCCGCGCTATCGAGGAGCCGCTACGCCAGATCGTAAAGAACGCTGGTGGCGAGGGTGCTGTTGTCGTTCAGAAGGTTCGCGAGGGTGAAGGCGACTTCGGTTACAACGCTCGCAAGGACGCTTACGAAGACCTCCGCGCAGCAGGTGTCATCGACCCGGCTAAGGTAGAGCGCGTAGCTCTTGAGAACGCTGCTTCTATCGCAGGCATGTTCCTCACAACCGAGTGCATCATCTGCGACAAGCCAGAGGAGAAGGCTCCGGCTATGCCGATGGGCAACCCGGGCATGGGCGGCATGATGTAATCAGACCGAAATCACAGATTGAATAAAACATAAAAAGAGTCCCTATTCCGCAGTGGAGTAGGGACTCTTTTTTTGTGATTTCTTCGTAAATGTTTGGATATAAAGAAATTTATTGTTAGCTTTGCGTAGTGCAATATAGATACGAAAGGAGTTTTATGAAATATCAAGCTGTTAAATACAATAGTCGTGAAGAAGCTATGGCTGCATTTATAAAAATGCGCGATAGAAAGCGTGAATGGTTGAAGAAGACGGAAAACGAACTCAAAGAATTACGTGCAGAAGTAGAAACGCGATATGGAAATTCTTGATCTCAATCATTTGAATATTATTTCTCCATATGCATTATGGAAAACTGGAAGTAACGGCAATGAATATGCATTCCATACAGATTATGGAGTGCAATATCGCATTTGTTTTGACGTTAACCAGAGTATTTGGGAAAATGGAGCTTATGAGTTTGGTATTTATAACGATAATGGTAAAACGTCTCCTAATGACATAAAGGTAAAACAGACAATAATCAGTGTTATAGAAGAGTTTTTTATAAACAATCCTGATATTCTGTTATATCAATGTGAAACAGGCGATAACAAGCAAAATGCACGCCAACGCCTTTTCTACAAGTGGTTTAATGATAGTCCAAATAGAGATAAGTATGTGTTGAAAGTATCTTCCATTATCGCTGAAGATACAGTAAACTTTATAGCTCTTATCGTGAACCGCAATAATCCTAATATAGATCGCATTATTGATGATTTTGATGAATTCATTGGATTCTTTAACCATAAACCAGAATAAAAAAACAAACATTTTGAACCAACGGTATTTTTACCAGGTTCAAAATGTTTGTCTTATTATGAATCTTGTTATAGCGTGCTGTTCTTGAAGAATCAGATTTCTTCAACAATCTCTTCGATAGCCTTACGCTTCTTCTCTGCGCGCGGACAATCCTTTGCGATATGTCCGACGGGGATGATTGCCACAGTCTCGAAGTCGTTAGACGGAAAGAGCTTACGCATTGCGTCGGTGTCGAAGTTGCACACCCAGCAGGTGCCGAGGTTGCGCTCCGTAGCGGCGAGGCACAGATGCTCGGTAGCGATAGCCACGTCGATGTCGCCGTGCTGCTTGTCGTCGTAGCGGCGTGTCCAACACTCGCTGTTGTTCTTCATGCACACGATGTAGAGCGGAGCAGTGCGGAACCAATCGCGGTCGTACGCCTGCCAAAGCTGTTCCTTAGCCTCCTTGCTGCGCACGACGACAAATTTCCACGGTTGGCGGTTGACAGCCGACGGAGCCAGTCGGGCGCACTCGAGGATATATGCCAAGTCGTCGTCGCTTACCGCCTCGTCGGTATATTTGCGTGCCGAGAAGCGGGTTTGTGATAGTTCGAGAATATTCATATACGTTCAGCTTACTTCTTTGTCAGCACATACAGCTTGGCTGTTTCGCCCTCAGGCTCATTGCCGAGCGAGTCGGTCATGATTACGCTGCTGTTGTCCTTAACCTTGTAGAAGGTGTGCTCGCCGCTCGACGGACGAACAAGCATCAGGACGTTGTTGTCGAGAACCTCCAGCACGCCGCTTGCCTCGTCGTGACCATCCTTACGGTCGATATAGTCCTGCTTGAGCTGGTATGTGCTGTCGGCATTGATAGTGAGCACGGTCTTGATGCCCGGGCAGTCGGCTGCAGGCAGTGTGCCCTCGTATGTGCCGGCAACGGCAGCGAGGTCGAGGTTTTCGCTGGCTGTTGTGTCAGCTACGCTTGTCGAATCGGTGTTCGCTTCGCTCTGTGCGGTGTTCTTGCCGTTGCAAGACACCATTATTGCTGCAGCCAAGACTGCAACATACATAAGATTTCTTTTCATACCTTTTATAGATTTGTTTGTTAATTGCTTTCTTTATCGTATCCATTCCAATGCCAACGGCAGGAATGCAGTAGGTTATTAATGCTTCTTTACAGCCGCCGGGGTCCAATTCTTGAAGAATCGGAGCACCTTCTTCTCGCTGTAGCCCTTGTCCTCTTCGAGGAAACTTGAGTCCTGCGTGTGCAGTACCTTACCGTTGGCGTTGAGCACCACGAAGACGGGGAAGCCGAAGCGAGCTGGGTTGTCAAGACGCTCCATCAGCTTTGCGGCTTTCTGTGCAGCCTCTTCGCCACCAACCTTGCGCGGATTGTAGTTGACGTGGATGAGCACGAAGTTCTCGCCGATCATCTTGCTCACCGCCTCGTTAGTTTCGGCGAAGTCGGCGAAGCGCAGGCACCACGGACACCAGTTGCCGCCCACCTGGCACACCACAAACTTGCCGTCTGCCTTAGCCACGGCAAGCGCCTTGTCAATCTGTTCCATCGGGTCGATGCTCTCGTCATACACTTTCTTCAATGTTGTCTGAGCATTTACAGTCATCAAGGTTACAACCATGAGGACAGCTGTGATAAATAGTCTTCTCATATATGTTTCTGTTTCAGTATCAGTTAATGTACGTGCCTGTTGATGCAGGCTACTTTAGCTTTGCTTCAACTCCATATCCTTTCGCGACTTCGACTTGATTACGAGCCATACGCCGCTGAAGACGAGCACTACAGCCACGGCTTGCTTCCACGTGAAGAGGCACATGCCGCAGGCGATGCTCACCGATACCGCCACCACGGGCTGCATATAGTTGTAGATGCTCACCACGGTGGGGCGCAGCGTGCGTTGCGCTGTCTGCATGCAAAGGTAGGCTATGTAGGTGCCGAAGAACACCACGAAACCCGTTTCGAGCCATGTCTTGAGGCTGACAGCCTGCCAGTCGGTAGACGCGGCGTGCGAGCCGAGGAACGGCGTGAGCAGGATTGTAGCCCACGTGAACATCCACTTGCTCATGGTTATCGGACTGTAACGTTTCAGTATGTCGCGGTAGAGCGAGAGATAGAGCGCGAACGACATCTGCGCAGCCACGCACAGCAAGTCGCCGCGTATGTCGCCGATGCGCGAGTCGTTGGCAACGGCAGTGCTGGCAATCAGTATGACGGCGCCCGAGCAGCCTACGCCCACGCCCAGCGCCTTGCGCCCCGTGATAGGTTCTTTCAGGATAAGCGCAGCGAATATCATTGCGAAGATAGGCAACGAAGTGGTTACGATGGCGGCGTTCGACGGGGTGGTGATGCTCAGACCGATGGTGAAGCAACACTGGTTGCATACGAGTCCGAACACTCCGGCTCCGCAGAGCACGAAGATGTCCTTAAGCGGCACATGCTCGTGCTTGGTGAAGAGCGATGTTATCCAGAAGAACACCGCTCCTCCCAAGGCGCGCAGATATACCATATTCAGATTGTCCACCCCGTTCAGCATTGCGTCCTTGCCGATAGGAGCCATGAGGCCCCAAATGGCGCAGGCGGAGAGAATGGCGAGGTGGGCAATCAGTACGCGTTTGTTCTGCATTGCGTCTATACGAGGTGAGCTATAAGTTCCTCACGATCGCCGGCGAGCATGTCGATGACAGGAATTTCAACCATTGTGTAGCAGCCCGGCTGCTGGCGCATTGTAGCGCGAGCCACGTTGACGAGCACCTGACCTGTGAGTGCAGGGTTGTTGATGCTCATGCTGAACTCCATACGCTGGTTCTGAGTCTTGCCGCTCACGCCCTTGCGAGTGAGATGTACGCCGTGACCCATATCGCGCACGGCGTCAACCGACGGTACGGCGAACACGTGAGTCTCGTCGTTAGAGAAGTAGGGGTCTGCCTTGATAGCTGCAGTAACGTCTTCGAGCTTTGCGCCCTCCTCGAGTTCTACGTAAACCATGCGGCGGTGCAGTCCTTCGCCCTTCGGTATAGTCATAGACAGCGCGTCCTTCACGCCCTCCTTAGAGCGCACACATACGCTGTGACCCATCGACATGCCCGGTCCGAAGTTGGTGTAGCTGAGTCCCTTCGGTGCGAGGCTCTGCATCAGAGTGCGCACGATAGAGTCAGAACCCGGGTCCCAACCGGCAGCGATGATGCTCACCGTGCCGTTCTTCTTGCACACCTCAGAGAGAGTGCGGCGGTAGTCGACGATAGAAGTGTGTATATCGAAGCTGTCTACGGTGTTGATGCCGAGTGCAGCAATCTGCTTTGCGTACTCCTCGCATGAGCGTGTCGGAGTAGCAAGGATAGCTACGTCCACGTCCTTCAGTTCGCGAATGTCCTTCACTACCTCGTACTGAGCCAGTTCGGCAGGCTTGTTCTCCGCACCGTGACGGCGCACTACACCAGCAATCTCAAAGTCGTCGGAAGCCTCAAGCGCCTGAACCGCATAATGTCCGATGTTGCCGTATCCCACTACGGCTGCTCTAATCTTTTTCATGTCTTTCATTTTAATATAAAAATTTATATGGAATGTCTCGCACGGATGAAGCCGCAGATAGCGAGACATCTGTTACTAATGGGTGCAAAGTTATAGAAAATCATCAAAACTATTTGCTCTCTGGCGGCGTTTTTTACGTATTTTATTGTCTATTAGGCAAAATCATTAGAAGTAGGTATTTCATAATTCGCCGATTATGCCTAATTTTGCAACCGTAAAAGAAATAATACTCAACGACAATGAAAAAGAAATATCTTGGTAAGACCGTAGGGTCATTGCTTATCGTACTTCTTATGATGCCGTTAGGACATGCACTGATGATTCTGATGGAGCACTTCCTCGAGCCGACAACGCTTCACTATTCGGCGTTTCTGATGGGTTTCGTAGGACTTGTGATCACCATAGCCGGTGTGTTTGTGAAGGGCGACACACGCCAGACCTGCTTCGGACTCACCGGAGCCTTGCTCTTCTGGACCGGTTGGGTGGAGTTTCTGTTCGCTTACTTCGCTCAGCGCTTCGGTGTACATTGCGATCTTGTAGGCAACGGCGTTGTGCAGACCGTCACGGAATACGTCAACGGCGTTGGTGTCAACCATACGTTCACAATCAACGGCACACCGCTCGAAGATTTCTCGCGTGCCGAACTTAAAGAGTTGCGCGGCTCGCGTCCAGAATATCTCATCATGCCCGCCACGTTCGGCATGTGGATGATGTTCGTAGTGATGTACACGTTCTGCACCCGCACCGGCTGTCTGTTCATCCGCTGGGTACAGCGACATTGCGGCATAAACGAGAAGGTAGAGCTGCGCCCGATGGCGTATCATCCGAGCATCGTTGTGTTCATGGAGTGGAACATCATGATGTGGGGCCTCTACATGCTGCTCATGTTCTGCTACGACCCCGTATTCCTTGGCGACCATCACCCCGTAACCTACGCCGTTGCAGCCATCTGCCTCATCGGTTCGGCACTGATGTTCAAGAAGCAGCTCTACATCAAGTCGTGGGGACGCAATCTGCGCATGGCTTACGCTACGGTCATCGTGTTCTGGACCTTCGTAGAGATTATCGCACGCAACGGACTCTTCAAGGAGATATGGGTCGATCCGCTGCATCATGTGGTGGAGATGAGCGCCGTGCTCGCCCTCTTCGTAGTGTCCATAGGGGGTGCACTTGTCTCAAGTGCACCAACCAAGCAAGAATTGCACCAATAGCTCGGTTGGTGCAGCAGAGACTGCTGCACCCCCTATGCTGCATCAATAAACAAATAATATAAACAATAAAAACACAACTCTTTTTATGAAAAGAATTTTCACTCTCTTGTTCGCTGTTCTCACAGCAACAACAATTATGGCACAAATGCACGGACCGATGAAGTTTGTAGGCGCTTCAAACATGAGCGTATCAACAATGAGCATCGATAATCCCAGCGACACAATATTGTTCGCGATGAACGGTATGGAGTCGGGCAACATCACTCTGCCTGAGATGAAGGGTATGCAGACTATCCCGTCGTTCACCATCAGCGGAGCTACATTCACAATGGGCGAGAATCACGTTGTGACATTCGCCGACCAGACCTTCAGCACAAAGGTGACAGTGAACGGAGCCGAGAAGAAAATCACCGGCACATCGCTTTCAGGCACATACAACATGGCAGACAACTCGCTCTCGCTTACTGTTGTGTTCCAGTACGGCAGCATGCCGATGCCTATGACATACAGCGTGAAGGGCTACTACGTAAAGGCGGTGTCTAACCCCATCACTGTTACAGTGGGCGGCCAGTTCACATACAACAACGACAACGTAACATACGAGTTGCGCCGATACAAGGTCGGCGAAACAGACAAGCTCGACGTTACTGTTCCCTCCTATACACTCGCAAACACCATCATGGGCGACCTCACACTCGGTTCGTATACCGTGAAGGGACTCGTTTACGACGAGGAGCAGGGCGGCTACTATCGCGACTACAAGAACGACGGACTTAAGTTCCATTTCACAGCCGTTCAAGGTGGCAAGACAACAATGGACAAGGACTACGACTTCGCAACAGACAAGGATAACAACATTCTTGTAAAGTACGAAGGCAACAACGTAAGCTCTATCGTAAACACCTTCCAGGTGGGCACAATGCCTTTCGGTATCGTGTCTGTGTTCAGCGCTCCTGCAACCTCTATCGAGGGCGTAAACGCCAATGCTACCGCTCCGGCAGACGGAAGAACATACAACCTCGCTGGTCAGCGTGTGGACAACAACTATAAGGGCATTGTTATTGTCAACGGTAAGAAGTATTTGAGAAAATAGTATAATGATTAAAAAAGCCATTTTACTTGCTGTTGCAACTGTGAGCATACACCTGCTCACAGCCTGCAACGGCATTTTTGATGATATATACGACCAGCCGAAGCCGGTTGTGCCGGCGAAAGGACAGCTTGTTATCGACGCTACGAGCTGGACCGACTGGTATTATGTCTCTCTGCCACGCCTGCATCGCCTTGCAGAAGCCGGCGATGAGGACGCTCTGCTCAAGGCTCAGAGCGAGTTTGAGAAGCGTCCTATCCCGTTTGCGCTCAGCGAAGGCAGCGAGTGGGACGGTCGTTCGGGTCAGTATATGTACTGGTTCGACGTTTGGGGCGAAGGCATACAGAACAACGAGTTCCGCCAGCTCACCAAGACCGACGCTCAGCAAGACCCCGAGGAGTGGAGCTTCGCCGTGCATCGCAACAACGTGCGCACGAACGGTGGCGCTGTCTACGAGACGCAATACACATCCTTCGACCAGCTGCCCGCCTCGAGCACCGAATTTGCCAACAAGGAGTTCACCGCCGACGAGTGGAGCGAGAACGAAGTGTGGAGCAGTCAGGAACAGATGCTGCTAAGTCTCGTGCCGTCGCAGGGCATCGATGTCAACAAGGTGCTCTCGTCATGGCTTGAGTTCAAGTTCAACGTGCCGCCCGACTACATACCCAACAAGCATGTCTTCATCCTGCGACTCGCCGACGGCACCTACGCCGCGCTGCAGCTCGCCGACTTCATCTCGCCCGAAGGCAAGAAGTGCTATCTCACCATTAACTACAAGTATCCGTATTAAGATGGTGAGATGGTGAGATGGTGAGATGGTGAGGTGTTGAGATGGTGAGGTGTTGAGATGTTGAGATTTGCACATACGCAACCAGCTTCTGTGAATTCTGCGAATTCCGTGGGATAACAGCGCACCCTAACATCTGTGCTGATCTGTGACATCTGTGGGAGAACAAATGCATCCCACCGTCTGTGAAATCTGTGGGAAACTCACAAGACTGCGTGGGTATGGCAAGATGCCATACCCTCCTATAATTAAAAATACAATAAGATAAATGATAAAGAAAATATTCCTTCCGCTCGCTCTTCTCGCTACATCGCAAGTGGCGATGGCGCAGGCAGACCCGGAGCCTGGAAACGCGCAGCTCGACTCCATCTTCCGCCAATACGAACTGGAGGAAGTGGTGGTGACGGGCACACGCACGCCGAAGTTTCTGAAGGACACGCCGATACAGACACGCGTCATCTCGTCGCGCGACATCGCACGCACCGATGCCACAAACGTGCAGGATCTGCTGCAGCAGGAGTTGCCCGGCGTAGAGTTCTCCTACTCGATGAACCAGCAGACCCACCTCAACTTCGCCGGATTCGGCGGACAGGGCATCCTCTTTCTCGTAGACGGTGAGCGTCTCGCAGGCGAGTCGATGGACGACGTCGACTTCTCGCGTCTGCTTGTGTCGGGCGTGGAGCGCATTGAGATTGTGAAGGGCGCATCGTCGGCGTTGTATGGCAGCAGTGCTACGGGCGGCGTGGTGAACATCATCACGAAGAACGCCACCGAGCCGTGGACGCTGAACGTGAACGCACGCTACGCCAAGCACAACGACCAACGCTATGGCGGCGTGTTCGCACTCCGCTCGAAGCATTGGAGCAACGCGTTCTCTGCCAACTATCACAACAAGGACAACTACAACGTGACGAGCGCTGCCAACCCCGTGACGCGCGTTATTTCGACCATCTACGGCGAGCGCACCGTCGACTTCAAGGACAAGCTGACGTGGCGACCCTCCGACCGGCTGAGCGTCGGAGCACGTGCCGGCTACTTCTTCCGCGAGACAACACGCACCGTGAACCTGCCCGAACGCTATCGCGACTTCTCCGGCGGACTGCGTCTCGACTGGCTTATAACGAAAGACGACAACCTGCAGGCGAACTACTCCTTCGACCAGTACGACAAGTCTGACTATCAGCAGTTGCGCCACCTCGACATCCGCGACTACAGCAACGTGCAGAACACGTTCCGACTGCTCTACAACCACTCGTTCGGCGAGACGGCGATGCTCACCGCAGGCGCCGACTATATGCACGACTATCTCTATAATACCTATCTCGCCGGTGATGCGCGCGAGCAGGACTGCTACGATGTGTTCGCGCAGTACGATTGGAACATCACCGACAAGCTCGAAGCAGTTGCCGCCGTGCGCTACGACTATTTCTCCGACCGTCAGAACTCGCAGTTCACGCCGAAGCTAAACCTCCGCTATAAGCCCAACCGCCGTCTTGTGCTGCGTGCAGGCTACGGAATGGGCTTCCGTGCGCCCTCGCTGAAGGAGCGCTACTACAACTTCGACATGGCTGGCATCTGGATTATCGAGGGCAACGAGCATCTTAAAGCCGAAAAGAGCCACAACTTCACGCTCTCTGCCGAATACTCACGCGCCAACTGCAGTCTCGCCGTGTCGGCATATTACAATAATGTAATAAACAAGATCTCTACATCGGCGCCCTATTTCAAGTCGATAGAAGACAAGCTGCCCTATCTGCCATATACCAACCTCGCCAACTACAGAGTGTTCGGCGCAGACGTTAGCATGCAGGCACGCTGGCAGAACGGCATCTCGGCACGACTTAGCTACGCTCACACCAAAGAGCGCCTGCCGAAAGACAAGGAAGGCAACACCATTAACAACCAGTACATCCCTGCGCGTGCGCACGCCCTGAACGCCAGCGTCGACTACGACCATCAGTTCACAAAGCGCTACGGCATTTACGTTTCGCTCAACGGACGCCTGCTTTCGGGCACGGAGAACGTAGAGTTCAAGAACTACTACGACGTGTCCGAAGGCACGGTGAAGGTGGAGTATCCTGCCTACACCACGTGGAAACTCTCGCTCACGCAGCGTGTGGGCAAGGCGGTGAGCATAACCACAGCTCTCGACAACCTGCTCAACTATCGCCCGAAGTTCTACTATCTCAATGCGCCGCTCACAGACGGCCTCACGTTGCAGGTAGGAGTGTCAATAGACGTCGATAAGTTGTTCTGATAATTTTCTCGGAAGTTTAAGAAGTGATTGGTAAAAACTAAAGAACTGTTGCGTAAAACGCTACGAAAAGTCATCGTGCACCGAACGCAATCCGATCGGGCGGCGAACGGAATCTGATCGGGCGGCGTTCGGAATCCGATCGGGCGGCGTTCGGTGCACGATGACTTTAGTTTAGTCCAACACCTCTTAAACTTCTGTTTTTATATTAGGCATACCCAATTATTATTAGTATATTTGCAGCGGACAAATCATTATACGACCTATGCAAATACGCAAAATACTACTTTTTATATCATTCTTTCTCGGTTTCGCCGCGTTGTACGCAAACGCATCGCCCGTCGACTCGCTGCTTGAGCGCATCGACAAAGGCGCTTCGCGCAAGTTCCGCACAGAGCTTGTGCCGTCCGACCGCGAGTTCTACGAGGTAGGCTACCGCCACGGAAAGGTGACGGTGCGGGGCAACAGCTACGTGAACATAGCCTACGGCGTGCATCAGTATCTGAAGTACCGCCTCGGCATTCAGCTCTCATGGAACTCGATGCATGCCCGTCTGCCGAAGGTGCTGCCGCCTTGGACCAATAAGGAGCGCTGCGAGACCGATATAAAATATCGCTACTACCTCAACTACTGCACACTTTCGTATTCGATGGCGTTCTGGGACTGGAAGCGCTGGGAGCAGGAGCTCGACTGGATGGCGCTGCACGGCATAAACCTCTGCCTCGACATTGTGGGCACCGACGTTGTATGGCGCAATGTGCTGCTGCAACTGGGCTACACGCGTGCCGAAATAGACAAGATTATAGCCGGTCCGGCGTTTCAGGCTTGGTGGCTGATGAACAATATGGAAGGGTGGGGCGGTCCGAACTCGGACGCTTGGTACGATCAGCGCGAGGCGCTGCAGAAGAAGATACTGAAGCGCATGGACGAGCTCGGCATCAACGTCTGTCTGCCGGGCTACTCGGGCATGGTGCCCCACGACGCACGCCAGCGGCTTGGGCTCGACGTGAGCGACCCCGGCATGTGGTGCGGCTACAAGCGTCCGGCTTTCCTGCTGCCCACCGACAGGCGCTTCACCGAGATTGCCACCTTATACTATAAGGAGCAGCAACGTCTCTACGGCAAGGCGTCGTTCTACAGTATGGACCCCTTCCACGAGGGCGGAAGCGTTGAGGGCGTAGACCTGCGCGCGGCGGGCGAAGCGATAATGCGCGAGATGAAACGCGTGAACCCCGAGGCGGTGTGGGTGGTGCAGGCTTGGCAGGCGTGTCCGCATCCCGAGATGATACGCCATCTGCGCAACGGCGATATGCTCGTGCTCGACCTCTTCTCGGAGAGTCGTCCGCAATGGGGCGACCCCGAGTCGACCTGGTATCGCAAGAACGGCTTCGACGGGCACGACTGGGCTTACTGCATGCTGCTCAATTACGGCGGAAATGTGGGCTTGTTCGGCAAGCTGCAGCACGTCGTAGACGAGTTCTACAAGGCTCGCAGCAGTCGTTTTGCACCGACGATGCGTGGCGTCGGACTGACTATGGAGGGCATCGAGAACAATCCCGTGATGTACGAACTCGTATGCGAACTGCCTTGGAGCACCGCCGACGGCAACCATATAGTATGGCGCGACTGGCTCAGCCGGTATGTGCAGACCCGCTACGGCAACGTGACGAACACGAAGGTGAGCGAGGCGTGGCTTCTGCTCGCACGTTCCATATACGGCTGTCCGGCAGACAACGTCAGTCAGGGTTGTCGCGAGTCGGTGTTCTGCGCACGCCCGTCGCTCGACGCCAAGTGGGTGTCGTCGTGGGCAGAGACGGTCGACTACTACGAGCCCGACAGCGTGATACGCGCTGCCAAACTCATGGTTGAGGCTGCTGCCGATATGCCGGCTAACGCGAACTTCCGCTACGACCTTGTCGACATCACACGACAGGCTGTAGCCGAGCAGGCACGACTTGTGTACAACGAGATTGTGACGGCGTACAAGGCGCACGACCGCAAGATGTTCCGCCACACTACGCAGCGTTTCCTCCGCCTGCTGCTGCAGCAAGACCGCCTGCTCTCGTCCGTGCCCGACTTCATGGTGGGCAGATGGATAAAGCAGGCTCGCTCTCTTGCCACCACGCAAGCCGAAGCCGACCACTACGAGTGGAACGCCCGCACGCAAATCACCGTTTGGGGCAACCGTCAGGCAGCTGAGCAGGGCGGTCTGCGCGAGTATGCCCACAAGGAGTGGAGCGGTGTGCTGCGCGATTTCTACTATCCGCGTTGGCGTATGTACTTCGACGCACTCGACGCTACGTTCGACGGCAAGCCGATGCCTCAGTTCGACTTCTATGCCATCGACGAAGCATGGACTCGACGCCACAACCCATATCCGAGCGAGGCTCAGGGCGACGCTGTGGAGTTCGCTCGCGAGGCTATGGCTGAGTTGGACAGAGCCGAATGAGAAAAAGAAATGGTAATAAAATAATTAAAAATATGGTACTTTCAAATCTTCAGCACAGCGACCGCGTAGAGTCGCTGCATCCGTTGTTCAAAACCGTGTTCGACTACGTCAAGTCGCACGACCTGCTCAATACTCCTTGCGGACGCATAGAGCTGCAGGGCGACGAACTGTTCATCAACAACGTAAACCCCGAGTGCGTGCCAGCCGACAAGCAGGTGCTTGAGGTGCATCATCAGTATATCGACATCCACATACTGCTCGAAGGTGAGGAGACAATAGGATGGAAGGCGATAGAGGACTGCACCAACGAGACAAAGCCCTACGACGCGGACGCCGACTGCGCTCTCTACGCAGAGCCGGCTTCGGCATACGTGAAGATGCACCCGGGCGAATTCATGATTGTGTGGCCCGAAGACCCGCATGCACCGGTGATTGGCGAGGGAAAGATTCGCAAACTCATCGTTAAGGTTAAGCTTTAAGAGTTTTGAATTTTGAGTTTTGAATTTTGAATTATTGCGACAGCTGTCGCAATTTTGAGTTTTGAGTTTTGAGTTTTGAATTATCGGCTGCGCCGATTTTGAGTTGCTCAATTTTGAATTAAGAATTCGCAACTCACAAATCTCAACTCCTAACTCATAAATTCAAAATGCGCAAAGCGCATAATTCAAAATTCAAAACTCAAAATTCAAAATTGCCAACGGCAACAATTCAAAACTCAAAATTCAAAACTCAATATCGGTTATGCCGATATTGCTCCAATCGAACCCCGCAACAAGTTCCTCAGCTGTCACCCTTTTGGGCGACTCCTGCAGACCGGCTTTGTAAGCCAGCATACCTATTATCTCTTCAGCTTCGAAGCGCGATCGCAAAGCCTCCATATCGAGACTGCGGTCGCGCTTCGACAGTCTCTGACCCGCCGTGTTGCAGAGCAGCGGCAGATGGGTGAAGCGCGGCGGAACGAAGCCGAGCTGGTTGGCGAGGTATATCTGTTGCGGCGACGAAAGCAGCAAGTCGCGTCCGCGCACCACCTCCGTAATGCCCATCAGCGCATCGTCCACCACCACCGCCAGCTGGTAAGCCCATGCCCCGTCCTTGCGGCGCACGATGAAGTCGCCGCATTGCGTCGTCAGGTCGACGGTCTGTTCGCCGTAGTGTCCGTCGACGAACGTGATGATGCCCTCGCCCTCATCCGGCACACGCATACGGATAGCCGCCGGACCGCTGTGTGTTCCAGGCTTCAGGTTGCGGCATGTGCCCTTATACACCACGCGTCCGTCGCTCTCGTGCGGCGCCTGCGTAGCCAGAATGTCGGCACGTGTGCAGTAGCACGGGTATGTCAAGCCGCGGAGCGTGAGCTTCTGCAGCTCAGCCTCGTATATCTCGCCGCGTTCGCTCTGATAGAACGGACCCTCGTCCCATGTCAGTCCGAGCCATTCGAGGTCGCTCATTATAAGGTCGGCATACTCCATGTGCGAGCGTTGCGGGTCTATATCCTCTATGCGCAGCACCCAGTCGCCGCCCTGCGCCTTTATCGAAAGCCACGACAGCAGCGCACTGAACACATTGCCCAAGTGCATACGTCCGGTTGGCGACGGAGCGAAGCGTCCTTTCTGCTTGTTTTCTGTATTGTACATAATATTATAGGTGTTGAGATGTTGAGATGTTGAGATGGTGAGGTGTTGAGGTGTTGAGATGCAAAATTATAAATAATATTCGGTTTGTGTATAATTATATACAAAAATACCCGTTTTTGTTCTAAATTGATGTATATTTACTGAATAAAACTATAATTTTGTTGATTTTTTGCATTTCTTATTCTTATTTGTTGTTGCATTAAATTTCTTTTCTATACCTTTGCAAGACGTTTGAAATAAACATATATAAAGAATATTGTTATATTTAATAATCGAAAATTATGAAAAAGATTCTACTTTCTGTAGCCCTCTTGGCTGCAACATGTGGTGCGTCAGCACAGAAGTTATCTTACATTCCTTACGAGGACAATGCGTTGATGATGGGTATCACCATCTCTGCCAACGGACGCTACGTTGCTGGCGGCGACACAGAAGGACGCGCTTTTATCTACGACACACAGGCAAAACAGATCAAGTATTTCCAGTCGCCTAACCTCGGCGAAACCGACGCTGATCTTGACGACATGGCTTCTATCCGCTCTGTCACCAACGACGGTGTAGGCTATGGCGATATCTACGGAAAGTCGACTAAGTTCGATTTCACAACAGGTTCTATGACCGCCCTGCTCGACAAGTCGATAGAGGACTACTCGCTCGTTCACTACGCCTCTTCTGACGGCAAGGTGAGCTGCGGTGTTACATACGACAATACCACATTCGTTCAGGCTCCTTATGTGATGGTAGACGGCGTTATGCAGAAGCTGCCTGAGATTTCAAACGAATGGGCTGGCTACGATGTGAATGGAGGTATCGCCTACGGTGGCAATGAGGATGGCTCTGTACTGTGGGGTGCTGTTTGCGACAACTACTCGTCTTACCCGTTGGTGTATTGGGTTCGCAACCGTGACGGCAAGACCTACTCTGCAAACCTTCTGAGCAAGCGTTTCGTTGATACTACCATGGACCTGAGTGGTGCTCAGCCCTACGATATTTTCACTGGTGCTGCGATGAGCGCTAACGGCAAGTGGCTTGCTGTAAACTATCACACAAAGATGGTAAGCCGAAATCAGGTAGACGAGGGCAATCGCGTGGCTCGCTTCGACTTGGAGGCTGACACACTGCAGTTGCTCTCTTGTCCGGACGCAAGCGCTGAGATATCCTACTACGCTACCGGTATCAGTAACGAAGGTACTGTCGTAGGTTTCGTAGAGGAACAGGATTCAAAAGCTCGCAAGGCTGCTATGTGTTCTGCAGGTACAAAAGAGATGAAGCTGCTCGCCGATCTTTATCCTACTGTAACCGAGTTCGCTACAATGGACGAAAAGAACCTCAATGAGGTTACAGCCATCACTCCTGACGGTCGCTACCTCCAGGGCTTCGGCTATGTGGATCTGAATGAAGAGCAGGACTGCTTCGGTACATGGTACTTCGACTTGGAGAAGAACGAGACAGCCGTAGAGAACGTTAAGACAGAAGAGGCTCCGGCTAAGGTTGTTGCTTCTTATACCGTTGACGGCAAGACTCTCAACGCCGATAGCGTTCGCAAGGGCATCGTTATCAACAAGCTCTCTAACGGCAAGGCTCGCAAGGTTGTAAAGTAACGAACAGGTAAGATTAGGTATATATAAAATGAAAAGACCGAGCGCGTGAATCATCACGTCGCCCGGTCTTTTTTATATTAAAAAGATATATTTGTGCTATCTATGCGTGTAGCATTAGATCTGTACCTTCACGGTTCTTGCATGAGCGTTGCATACTACAGTAACGAGGTATGTCCCTTTTGCGAGAGCCACCTTTGCCTTGTCGGCTGTGGTGTTGAGTCCGCTTACAACGCGTCCCTCAAAGTCGCTCACGAGGATGCGCTTTGCGAGTCCTGCTGTCTCCGGCATGCTTATCTTAACGCAGTTCTTGCCAGCGACAATGCTGAAATCCTTTGCAGAAACCGTAGAAGCGATGCCGTCAACCACCTTCTTCTCAGCCAGGCGGAACACACGTGTAGCGTGCTTGCGTACGTCGGTTGTGAATGTGCCCGTAGCCTCGCCTGCCTCAGCGTTCTCCATCACGTCGCGAACGGTGTATGTCTTTGTCGGGTCGAGAGCTGGAATAGCAGTGAAGTCGAATGTAGCCTGCTTCTCAGAGCTTGACATGTTGGTTACAGAGATAGCCACGTCGCCGTTCTCGCAGTCCTTCGCGAAGACAACGAGGTTGTCTGCCTCAGAAATGAGGTCGCCCTGCTGGCCCATGCGGTCCTGGTTGAGAGCGATAAGCTCCTTGTTGCGCAGCAGCTTGAAGTCGGCATCGGTGAGAGTGTTCTTGCTCGGGTCGAACGACAGAGCCATCGGTGAAGACCACATACACCAGAGAGCGAACTGTGTAGCATACTCGTCGTCGGTCATACCAGCGCCAGTGCCGCCGCAGAGGTCGTTAGACGACTTACCAGTAGCGTGCAGACCGGTGCAAAGCATATCCGAATCGTTGAAGCGGTTCACGCCCTGATAAGCAGAGAGGTTCTTCATAGCCTCGATGCTCTGTACGACGCCCACGCCGCTGCCCGAACCTGTCCAGCAGTCGCGTACGTCCTGCGAGATGCGCCAGCAGCGTCCGCCTACCTCAGCACCCCACTTCCACGGTTCGCGCACGCCCCACTCGCAGATGTAGAGCATAGTGTTGTTGCCTGCAGCAGCGAAAGCGTCAGCAAGAGCCTTGTAGCGCTTCTTGGCTGTCTCTACGTCGTCCGGTGCATAGCAGTAGTCGCACTTCACAACGTCTACGCCCCACTCGGCGTATGTCTTGGCGTCTATTTCCTCGTAGCCGTACGAACCGAAAGCGCCAGCACATGTTCTGTCTGCGGCATCGGTGTAAAGACCGAACTTCATGCCGTTCTGGTGAACATAGTCGGCAACAGTCTTAAGTCCGTTCGGGAAGCGTGATGCGTTAGGCTGCGGTGTGCCGTCAGCCTTGCGTGTGCCCTGCCAGAGGTCGTCCATCATGATGTGGTTCCAACCGCACTCGTACAGACCCTTGTTCTGGAAAAGTTCTACAGCCTGCTCAATAATTTTCTGTGAGATGTTGCCCTGAACCGAGTTCCAAGAGAGCCAGCCCATGAACGGAACGGGGTGCTGCAGAGAGCTTGATACGGTGAGTGTAACATCCTCCGATGTTGTCTCGCCGTCTACAGTAACGTTGATCTGATATGTGTATACACCTTCTTCAGCAACTACGCCCTCTACGATATTGCGGGCTGCGTTCCAGGTAAGACCTGCAGGCAGATTGCTTACAGAGAGCTGAGCGCCAGTAACGGTAGAGCGAACCTTCTGCATGAAGCGAACGTTAGGCTGCGAGAATACGGTTGTAGCACATGCGAGCTTTGTTGTGAGCTCTTCTGCGCTCACGATGCACGGACGTGTTGAGTTCTGATCTTGGAATACGAGATATGCGTTAGCCCAGTCAACGTGGTCGCAGGTGTTTGTGCCGTCGTTGCCGTTTGATGTCTCAAGATAGAGATACTTCCAACCGCTGAGGTTGTCAGCGTGTATGTCTACCGACTGGTTAGAGAAACGGTTGATAGTGCCCTTGGCTACATCCTCTGTAGCGCCGCCTTCAGCCTTTACGTAAACATGATAGTTGAAGTTGCCTGCTTCCTTCACCTCGTCGTCAACGCCGAGCACAGTGTAGAAGTCGGTTACCGATCCGTTGAGCTTGATGATAATCTGAGACGGTCCGTGTGTGCCCACTCCGCTCTCGTATACCTTGCCGCCAATGGTGATATTGTTGCCGTCGATGCTCTTGTCCTTCTTCGGTGTGTGGTTCTCCCAACCGCACTTTGTCTTTTCTATTTCGAGAGAAGACAGACGGATGTATTCCTGACCCCAAGGAGCGTCCGGGATAGTGACTACGTTAGAGCCACCCTGCCACATGTCCGACTCGTTGATGAGCTGCGGCGCTGTGCCAGCGTACTTGAAGTAGGCGTTGCCGAGATCTACGTGGTCGCCCCAAGCCTCTTCGCCCTTGTCGAAGTTGAGGATGAGGTATACTACATCGGTAAGGTCTACGTCTACCGTTGTGCCTGCAGCGTCGTTAACCGTGATAGTGCCACTCTTTACAGTCGTAGCCTGCTTGCTGCTGTTGTAAGTAGTGACAGTGTAGTCAACGATGCCGTGCTTAGCCTGGGTAGGTGCTGCTGCATCAATACCGAAAATAGCGTGAAAACTTTTGGCACCATTCACCTTCACCACAAATTTTGAAGGAGCATGTGTGCCTACACCCGTTGTGTAAGTGTCGCCGGCTATAATAAGCGGTGTACCAAATGTAGCCTTGTCGGCATACACCTTATTCTTATTATCGTCGTTGAAATAAGTGACAGTAGTCAGGTCGAGCGAACTCAACAGACATACGTCATTACCAGTTGGGGGGGGTAATTGTCTCTGCTTTAGCATCAACAATGCCCAACACACTGACAAGAAGCAAAGCCATCAGTGCGCTTACGTTACGTAAAAGTTGTTTCATTGTTTTTGGAATAAAAAGAATTGATTTGTTGTATTATAGATTTTCTGCAAAGTTACCTATTATTGTCTGATTGGCAAAATATTACATCATGTTTTAACACAAAAAAGTTTCGCGGCGGCAACAGAGTTTCTGACTATTTGCTTAATTGCAGAATAATTTGTAATTTAGCGGCATAAAACAAACATTTTATAGAGAGCCTAAACATACTGTGAACAGATGAAGAAACTCCAGAAACTACACAAATACATATTTGCAGCGACAGTCGTCTCGCTGCAAATACCAGCATCTGCCACTGCTCAGGTGCAGGAGCTGAACGTGCAGCGCGACACTATCCCCACATACCTGAAGGTGCAGAACAAAGGTATCGTAAACAATGCCCTCGACGTGTTGAACGGCAATGCAGCCGGCGTAAGCGTTACGTCGAACGGCATGGACCGTATGGCGCAGCTCTCGTCGGTGCGAGTGCGCGGCACCACGTCTATAGTCGGAGGCAACGACCCTCTCGTCATCATCGACGGCGTGACAAGTGATATCGCTACGCTCTCCACCATTTATCCTGCCGATATAGAGAGTTTCTCGGTGCTTAAGAATGCCGCCGAGACCGCCCTCTACGGCTCGCGCGGTGCGTCGGGCGTTATCGAGGTGAAGACAAAGAGGGGCACAGGCAAAGGTTTCCAGATATCTTACGAGACGAACATCGGACTGGAAGCCATGTCAAAGAAACTCGACATGCTGTCGGCTGACGAGTATCTCGCTACAGCCAAACGCCTCGGGATATACGCCAACAACGGCGGATATAAAAACAACTTCTACGACGTAATCACTCGAACAGGTTTTGTTCAGAACCATTACCTGGCTTTCAGCGGTGGCTCGGAACAGTCGAACTATCGTGCGTCGTTCGGTTATATCGACCATAACACCATCATAAAGACCAAGGACTACAACAATTTTGTGGCAAAGATTGACGTCACGCAGCATGCTTTCGACAACCGTCTCGTCGGCGACTTCGGTGTGTTCGGCTCTACGTACAAGAACAATGACATCTTCGACACTCAGATGCTGTTCTACTCAGCTGCATGTCAGAACCCTACTTACCCAGCCGGACGCGACGCCAACGGCAACTGGATAAAGAACGGTCCTGCATATCATATCAATCCGCCTTCTGCCGTACTTGCCGAACGTCGTGATCAGAAGGAGATGTATTTCAACACCCACATGCGACTGCTCTACAAGCTTGCGCCGTCGCTCAATCTGTCGGCATTCGGTAGCTACTCGTACACCTCAAACGAGAACTCTGAGTTCTGCCCGACATGGTTGTGGGCGCAGGGCAACGTATATCGCGGCGAGTTCAAGAAACAGGAGTATCTCGGCAATGTCTCGCTCGACTATGCCCATACATGGGGCATCCACTCGCTGTCTGCCGGACTCTCCACCGAATATCATTACCTGGAACGCACGGCATTCTGGACACGCGCCAAGGGCATAACAACAAACGAGTTCGGCTACGACAACATCGGAGTCACTGCGTCGCGTCCCTATGGCGCTACGGGCAGCATCTACGAAGACCAGTCGCTGGCGTCGGTCATGGCAAACGCCTCCTATACATTATATAATAAGTATAAGCTGACGCTCACTATGCGTGGCGACGGTTCGTCTATGGTGGGCGATGACCATACATGGGGCTTCTTCCCGTCTGTCTCGGCAGAATGGGATATTAAGAAGGAGCGCTTCTTAAGCGGTTTCGACGGAATAAGCACTCTGAAACTGCGCACTGGCTACGGACGCTCGGGCAATCTGGGCGGCATATCCGCCTATACTACCATGAACAACGTGCAGCAGACGGGCATCGTACCCGTCAACAACACGCCGACTGTGACACTCGGCACCATACGCAACAACAACCCCGATTTGAAATGGGAGACAAAGTCGACGTTCAATATCGGTGGCGAAATCGGACTGTGGCACAACCGCCTTATGCTCACCGCCGAATACTATTACTCTAAGACCACCGACATGCTCTACTCCTACGATGTGCCCGTGCCGCCGTTTGCCTACGACAAGCTGCTGGCAAACATTGGCGCTATGTCAAACCAGGGTCTTGAAATTGGTTTCTCTATAGCTCCGGTGCAGACAAAGGATATAGATCTAAATGTGAGCATGAACCTCTCGTTCCAGAAGAATAAGTTGCTGTCGCTCTCCGGCAACTATAAAGGCATGAATATGTCGGCTGCCAACATCACAGCCATTGGCTCCATAAACGGAGCCGGACAGAACGGCGGTGACAACAACCATGTGCTCTACCAGATAGTAGGACAACCCTTGGGTGTGTTCTATCTGCCCCATTGCACCGGACTCTACAAGGACGAGCAGGGCACAATGAAGTATAGGATAGAAGACCTCGACAACAACGGCACTATCGACTTCGGCGACGGTGGCGACCGACGCATCTGCGGACAGGCTACGCCAAAGGCAACGCTCGGCTCCAACATATCGCTGCGCTACAAGAACTTCTATATGTCGCTGCAGATGAACGGAGCCTTCGGACACAAGATATTCAACGGTACGGCATTGGCATACAACAACATGTCGTCGTTCCCGATATACAACGTGATGAAAGGTGCGCCCGAACGTAACATCGTCGACCAGAACGTGTCTGACTATTGGCTCGAACGTGGCGACTATCTCAACTTCGAGTATCTCACCATAGGCTACAACGTGCCGGTGAAGAGCAACATAGTGCGCTCGCTGCGCGTGTCGTGCAGCGTCAACAACCTCGCCACCATCACGTCCTACAGCGGACTGACACCGATGATCAACTCGTATGTTGTCAACTCGTCAATGGGCATCGACGACAAGCGCTGCTATCCTACCTACCGAACCTACTCTATAGGAGTGAGCGTGCAGTTCTAAACAGCCCGAAATGTTTTCACCAACGTAACGATTAATGACTATGAAACATAAATTTTTCGCATTGTCTGTTCTCGCCCTTTCGCTCTCGCTGACGAGTTGTCTCGACGAAACACCAAAAGACCAGTTGCCGGAGCAGAATATTTACGACTCTGCCAACAGCCTGTATATCAACGCTGTAGCTTCGCTATATAACTACATCGGTGCACACGAGGAGGGCGAAGGCTTGCAGGGCACATGCCGCGGCATATACGACTACAACACGCTGACCACCGACGAGGCTATCATGCCCATACGCGGCGGCAATTGGTATGACGGCGGACTCTGGGAAAACATGTACAAACATACATGGACTGCCACCGACACCGATCTGTACAAGGTCTGGAAATATCTATATAAGGTTATCGTGCTCTCCACAAAGTCGCTGGAGACGATAGACCAGTACAAGGCGCTGCTTACAGACAGACAGCGTGACGAGTACAAGGCGGAAGTGAGAGCCGTTAGAGCCATGTTCTACTATTATGCTATGGACATGTTCGGACGCATACCCATACTTGAGTCGACAGCGCAAAAGACAGCCGATATACGTCAGAGCGAGCGCAGCGAAGTGTTCGGCTATATCGTGAACGAGCTGCAGACCGTGGCGCCGCTTCTGCCCCTTGAGCACAGCAATCTGCAGGGCAGCTACTACGGTAGGGTGACGCGTCCGGTGGCATGGTTCCTGCTTGCCAAACTCGCCCTCAACGCCGAAGTGTACACCGACAACAACTGGACCGACTCGTCACGACCAGACGGCAAGACGATAATGTTCGACATCGACGGCACACAGAAGAACGCATGGCAGACCTGCATCCACTACTGCGACCTGATAGCAGCTGCCGGATATTCGCTCGAGAGCGAATATGCAAGCAACTTCGCCGTGCACAACGAAAACTCGAAGGAGAACATCTTTACCATTCCGTTGGACAAGATGCTCTATCTGAACGAGTTTCACTATCTTTTCCGCTCGCGCCATTACGCACACGGTGGTGCATACGGCGGCGCTTCCGAGAACGGCACATGCGCCACGCTGCACACCATGGCTGTAAACGGCTACGGCACAGCCTCGCCAGACAAGCGCCTCGAACTCAACTTCTATACGGACAGGGTAGAGGTGGACGGCAAGTATGTAACCCTCGACGATGGCACGCCGCTCCAGTATATGCCGCTCGCTGTTGAGCAGAATCTCACGGCAAGCAAATACATCGAGACGGCGGGAGCACGCATGAAAAAGTATGAGGTAGACCGCACAGCCTACTCCGACGGACGTATGCCCGACAACGATATCGTGCTCTACAGATACGCCGACGTGCTGCTGATGAAGGCGGAGGCTAAGGTGAGAAACGGAGAGTCGGGCGACGAGCAACTCAACGCTGTGCGCTCGCGTGCAGGAATGCCCTCGCTTGCAGCCACACTCGCGAACATCCTCGACGAGCGTCTGCTCGAACTCGTGTGGGAAGGCTGGCGTCGGCAGGACATGATACGCTTCGGCACCTACTGCGCTCCGTATGACATCCACACACCGTCAGCCGCCGACAAGAAGCGATACACTATAGTTTTCCCGATACCGGAAAAAGCACGCGAACTGAACCCGAATCTCGCGCAAAACCCTGGATATTAGTGAAAAGCGATGCCGACACTATAGATGTCCTATTGTGCAAACAAAAAACAAATAATGCATAATTCGTGAAATGAAAACAAAAAAATACCTCAAAATAGGTATAGTATAATTCTTTTTTTGTAATTTTGTAAGCGTAAAGGGTGCAAGCCTTAAAAGCTTGTGCCGCTTTCGTAGAAAAGACTTTACACATTAATAATTTAAATTATTATAACCGATTATGATTTATTCAAAAGAAGTAGACAACATGTGCGTTGTCGCAAAGGGTCCTAACCACGGACCGGCTCCAATTCCTGAGGAAGGAAAATGGATTTATGCCAAGGAGATTAAGGATATTTCTGGCTATACTCACGGTGTGGGTTGGTGTGCTCCGCAGCAGGGTGCCTGCAAGCTGTCTCTGAACGTTAAGAACGGCGTTATCCAGGAGGCTCTCGTTGAGACTATCGGTTGCACCGGTATGACTCACTCAGCAGCTATGGCTTCTGAGATTCTTCCGGGCAAGACAATCCTCGAGGCTCTTAACACCGACCTCGTTTGCGATGCTATCAACACAGCTATGCGCGAGCTCTTCCTCCAGATTGTTTACGGACGTACACAGAGCGCATTCTCTGAGGGCGGTCTCGTAATCGGTGCTGGTCTTGAGGACCTCGGCAAGGGTCTTCGCTCACAGACAGGTACTCTCTACGGTACTGTAGCTAAGGGTACACGCTACTTGGAGCTCACAGAGGGCTACATCACACGTCAGTTCCTCGACAAGGACAACCAGGTTTGCGGTTACGAGTATGTTCACCTCGGCAAGATGATGGAAGCTATCAAGAACGGTATGGACGCTAACGAGGCTGTGAAGAAGTTCACTGGCTCTTATGGTCGTACAACTGCCGAGCAGGGTGTTGTTAAAGCAATTGATCCACGTAAAGAATAATAAGGAGATACACAACTATGATTAGAAAAGTAAGTTACGAAAGTCAGGAGCGCCGCGAGGCTCAGGTTCTTGCCGCTCTTAACGCTGAGGGAATCAAGAGCCTTGAAGAGGCTAACGAGATTTGCGAAGCTGTAGGTGTTGATCCTTATCAGATGTGTGAGGACACACAGCGCATCTGCTTCGAGAACGCAAAGTGGGCATACGTTGCAGGCGCAGCTATCGCTATCAAGCGTGGCGTTAAGACAGCAGCCGACGCTGCTGAGGCAATCGGTGTAGGTCTGCAGGCATTCTGCATCCCTGGTTCTGTAGCTGACGACCGCAAGGTAGGTCTCGGCCACGGCAACCTCGCTGCTCGTCTTCTCCGCGAGGAGACACAGTGCTTCGCTTTCTTGGCAGGTCACGAGTCATTCGCGGCTGCTGAGGGCGCTATCAAGATTGCAGAGATGGCAAACAAGGTTCGCAAGAACCCGCTGCGCGTTATCCTCAACGGTCTTGGCAAGGACGCTGCTCAGATCATCAGCCGCATCAACGGCTTCACATACGTTAAGACAGAGTTCGACTACTACACAGGCGAGCTGAAGGTAGTAGACCGCATCGCTTACTCAGACGGTCCGCGCGCTAAGGTTAACTGCTACGGCGCTAACGACGTTCGCGAGGGTGTAGCTATCAACTGGAGCGAGGACGTAGACGTATCTATCACAGGTAACTCTACAAACCCGACACGTTTCCAGCACCCGGTAGCTGGTACATACAAGAAGGAGCGTATCCTCGCAGGTAAGCCTTACTTCTCAGTTGCTTCTGGTGGCGGTACAGGCCGTACACTCCACCCGGACAACATGGCAGCAGGTCCTGCTTCTTACGGTATGACCGATACTCTCGGCCGTATGCACTCTGACGCTCAGTTCGCAGGTTCTTCTTCAGTTCCTGCTCACGTAGAGATGATGGGCTTCCTCGGTATGGGTAACAACCCGATGGTAGGTGCTTCTGTAGCTATCGCCGTTGCTATCGACCTCGCACTGAACAAGAAGTAATTCTTCGCTATTAGCGAGATTTACATAATATGACGACTCCCATAGTCCGCAAGGATTATGGGAGTCGTTTTTTTATTTTAACTTGAAAAGTTATGTCATTCCTCTCTTTTTTTTATGTTTGGTATTAATTTTGGTACCAAAATGGTTGCTAATATGAAAATAATGCTTATCTTTGTGGCGTAAACATAAAGGTATATAGATATGACAATAGTAAGTGCAAGAGATTTTAGAGCCAATCAGGGAAAGTATTTCTCTATGGTAAATTCTGGTGAACACGTGATTTTAAAGTCACGTGAAGGCAGTTTTCGTTTGGTTCCGGTTACGCCTTCTGACTCTGTTTCTGAGAATACTCAGAATATTGCAGAGGATTTGAGAGGTGCACTTCGTGAGCTGAAAGAAGTTATTGCAGGTAAGAAGCAACTGAATACACTTGATAAATTGATAAATGAATTATAGTATAACAACTTCAAGTTACTTTGATGTGGCAGCGAAGAAACTTGCGAAGAAATACTCTTCATTTAAGGACGATTTGGTCAACTTCGGTAAATCTCTTCTTGAAAACCCAAAACAAGGTACTGAATTAGCACCAGGCATCCGCAAAATACGAATGGCAATAAAGTCTAAAGGTAAAGGAAAATCTGGTGGTGCCAGGGTCATCACTTACAATTTTATTACACATGAAATGGATGGAGAGATTGTTCTTTTGCTCATTTATGACAAGGAAGATGCTTCTACAGCAAAGGTCAATGTCCTCAAAGACATTATTAAGGAAGAAGGCTATCCTATTCTATGAGCCTAACAAGGTGTATTCTATGATTCTGACGTTTGCCGTCTGCTTCACGACAAAGACCCCGGGCTGCATCTGATGAGTGACACTTATATTGTTAACGACTTGATAGCGGAGCTGAGGAATAAGCAATAGTATTAGTGTAGCTGAAAAAATCCACCATATCTTCCAGTATCGCCGTAACTCGCACATTATTAATACTATAAAGGCTGGCAGATAATCTCAGAAACGGGTTATCTGCCAGCCTATCTGCCAGCCTTGACGGGTATCTTCCAGTCGCAACGCTGCGTTTTTATGGTTGCGCAAGCAGAATGAGGTTTACCATAATTGTTCGTTTTTGAGTTCTGCTACGAAATCTTCAAGTGTTGTGCCAGTTAGCTTTTCTGCCTTTTCCACTCTTTTTATAGCTTCGTCTATTGATGCAGGACCAAAGAGAGGTTCTGAAACGCTCGTCTGTGTATTTCCCTTTAATGTAGTCGATGCCATATCTTGTTGCTTTATATTACTGATGTTTTTGCAAATCTACTCATTATTTCGTTTACTACCAATTTTTTGTTCCAAAAACTATTGCAGTCAGGTAAAACTAATAAGGTGGTCAAAGACGGGCTGAAAGCCCAATAATCACATAGCCCAGGGCAGCGCCCTACCCTTTATACACATCTTTGACAATTCTCAACATCTCACATTTGCAGAAG